>Ga0308164_10000087_pt1 | contig 270770 bp, 215 predicted proteins | sample PhyTR2_FD_201031 | JGI IMG/M metagenome (GOLD analysis project Ga0308164, IMG submission 201031) | Phyllosphere microbial communities from UC Gill Tract Community Farm, Albany, California, United States - DLSLT.R2 | ecosystem: Host-associated > Plants > Phyllosphere > Unclassified | place...
AGACCAGTTCCTCGCAGTCGCCCACGCGGGCGCGCAGTGCCTGGATGTTGCGGTCGAGTTCCAGCAGCATGCCGCGCCGCGCGTCGTCGCGCACCATGCTCTGGCTCCAGAAGAACGAGCACACGCGCTCACCGCGCGTGACCGGTTCCACGTGGTGCACGCTGGTCGATGGATACAGGATCAGGTCGCCGGCAGGCAGTTTGACTTCGTGGGTGCCATACGCATCGATCACCACCAGTTCGCCGCCGTCATAATCTTCCGGTTCGCTCAGGAACAGAGTGGACGAGACGTCGGTGCGCAGCCACTGGCCGCTGCCGGGAATGCGGCGCATGGCGCCGTCGATATGGTCGCCGTAATGTTCGCCGCCCGAGTACCGGTTGAACAGCGGCGGCAGGATGCGGTACGGCAGCGCTGCCGAGAAGAACAGCGGGTTGTCGGCCAGCGCCGCCACGATGATCTGCCCCAGTTCCAGCGCCAGCGGCGAGCCTTCCGGCAACTGGCGGTTGCGCTTGACCTTGGCGCCCTGCGTGCCGACCGACGCGCGGCCGTCGATCCATTCGGACTGGTCGAGGCGTTGGCGGATGGCGGAAACTTGGGCCGGCGTCAGTACGCCGGGGACGTGCAGCATCATGATGGATTTCCCTTGCCTGTAATGGTGTTATGCAAAGATGACAGGATAATCCGATGCAGCTCCGGCGTCCATGGCGCGGGCCGGACATTTTGTCGCAATCGCGCGCCAGCATTTGCTTACAGGTCGATCTGCGCCGACAGCAGCAGCGTGCGCGGGGCGGCGGCGGTGCTCACGGTCAGCAGGGTGCTGCTCGACAGCCAGTAGTTCCTGTTCAACGCGTTTTCCACGCTGGCACGGAATGCCACCGGTTTGCCCATGATGACGGTACGGTAGCGGGCGCCGAGGTCCACCCGGGTCCACGATTGCAGTTCCAGCGTGTTGCCCACGTCGTAAGGCGTGGCCGACGTGTAGATCGCGCGCGCATTCACGGAAAGGCCTGCCGCACCCGGCACGTCCCAGTCGGCGCCCACGTTCAAGGTGCGTTTCGGCACGCCGATTGCGTCCTTGCCCTGGTTGACGCTGTTGGCATCGCGTTGCAGCGTGGCGTCGTAGAACGTGGCGCTGGCCATCAGGCGCAGGTCACGCACGGCTTCCCCCACGGCTGACAGTTCCAGGCCGCGATTACGCTGGGTGCCATCCATGCTGTAAATGGTGGTGACCGGATCGGTGACCGCGTTCGGACGGTCGATCTGGAAGATCGAGACGCCGGTGATCACCTGGCTGCGGTCGACCTTCACACCGAACTCGTACTGTTTGGACTTGAACGGCGCAAACACTTCGCCATAGTTGGCGGTGCCGATCGGCGCCGTGGAGCCCCGCGTCAGGCCCGAGGTAAAGTTGCCATACACCGAGACATCGCTCAGCGGCCGCACGACCACGCCCGCAATCGGCGATACGGCGCTTTCGCTGTACGACGTGGTGACCGCGCCGTTGGCGCCAATATTGCCGGCTTGAACCCGCTGCTGGCGCATACCGCCGGTCAGCAGCACGCGGTCGTCGGCCAATGAAATGGTGTCGGTCAGCGACACGCTGGTCAGGCGGGTACGCGACGTGTCGGTTGGCGAGCGGCGATCGCCGGTCATCTGGTACACCGGCAGCGGATGATAGATATTGGAATCGACACTGGTGCCCGCCGGCGCCGCCAGGTAAAAGCTGCCCGACACCTGCTGCAGACGCGAACCGGTCACGGTGAGCAGATGGTGCACGCCGGCCGTATCGAAGCGCGCGCGGGCGCCCACTTCGCCGGTCTTGCTGCGGGCGGCAGCATCGTACCAAGCGCTGCTCACACGGATATTACCCTGTTCGTCCATCGCATCGCCGCTGCGCGCCGACGGAAAATCCTGCTCGCTGGCGCCGTAGTGGTAGCCGCCGGCCGCGTACACGGTGATGTGTGGCGACAGGTCGTACTCCAGGCGCGACGCCAGCGTCGAGTCGCGAATGGTCAGGTCCGCACCGCTATAAATCGCGCGGTGGCCCGATGGCGCGGCCGGCAGCCGCGTGATACCGGGACGAAAACCGGTCTGGGCGCGGAAGTTATCGGTGTCTTCGCGCTGGGCGTAGCCATCCACCGACCAGCGCAGGTTGGCCGAGCGATAATCGAGCGCCAGCGCCGCCATGCCGAATTCCTGCTTGCCGTCGTCGATATTGGTGTCGCCCTTGCGGTACACGCCGTTGAAGCGCAGGCCCCAGGCATGGTCGGCGCCGAAGCGCTGGCCTACGTCCAGCTGGCCGCCGAACAGCGCTTTGCTTTCGTACGTGGTGGTAATGCGCGCGATCGGCTGATCTTTGGCGCGCTTGGTCACCACGTTGATGTTGCCGCCGATGCTGCCGCTCGGGCTGATGCCGTACATCAGCGTGCCCGGGCCTTTCAGCACTTCCACCCGCTCCATGAATGCGGTGGGCATGCGGTTCGACGACGTCAGGCCGTACAAGCCATTCAAACCGACGTCGCCGCTGGTGACGTTAAAGCCGCGAATCTGGAAGTCTTCGGAAAAGCCGCCGGTGGACGTCATGGTGCGCACCGACGCTTCGTTGACCACCACGTCGGCCAAGGTGCGGGCCTGCTGGTCTTCGAGGATTTGCGCCGTGTAGTTGGTGGTGCTGAACGGCGTATCCATCACGTCGGCAAATCCGAGCACACCGAGGCCGCCGCCGCGCGCTACGCGCCCGCCGGCCAGCGTGGTTTCCGCTTTGGCGCCGGTGATGATCACGCGGCCCACGCCGGGCGTTTCCGCCTCACTGCTCACCACCACTTCGGGCAGCGCGCCCGGCTGGGTGGGGATGGCCTTGCGCAGCGCGTACGCGCCGTCTGGTTGGGCTACCGCTTCCAGCCCGGTGCCGGCCAGCAGCGCGGCCAGCGCTTCGTGGCGCGTGTAGTCGCCATTGAGGCCGTTGCTGGTTTTACCGGCCGTGAGCTTGCCGTCGATGGCCAGCAGGATGCCGGTGCTGCTGGCGTAGCGATTGAGCGCGCCATCGAGCGTGCCACCGGCAATTTCCACGTGGCGGCGGGCCTCAGGCGGCGCGTCCGACTGCGACAATGCGGTGCCGGCGCAGCAGGCGAGACCTGCCAGCAATACGGCTTGCGCCATGCGGCGGCGACGGAACGGGAGCATGTTTGGCGAGACTGAGTACGACATGAGCGGTGTTTCCTTTTCAGTTCAAACGAGGGAGTGATATTGGTATCCCGAACGAAAAGCAAAAAGCGCTACCAATTGTTGAAAATATTTTTAGCGCGCTTGTACCTTGACCCAGTAGCGGGTTCGGTAGCTGACCCGCACCGGCAGCGCACCGCCCAGCGCAGCTAGTATCTTGTCGGTATCGGCGAGCGGATAGATGCCCGATACCCGCTCGCCGGCCAGCGCCGGATCGCACTGGATCACACCCTGGCGGTAGCGCGCCAGCTCGGCCAGGAACTCGGGCAGCGGCATCTGTTCGGCTTCCAGCACGCCTCTGAGCCACGCCGGGCCGCTGGCCGCGAGCAAGCGCTCCCGCTCGGCGCGATCGCCCGTAAACCGGGTGGCGCTGCCGGCGGCCAGCCGCAGCACAGCCGCCGCGGCGCGCAGCGGGCGCACTTCCACCGCGCCTTCGTACACGGCCACCTCGGTATCGGCCTCGTGCTGGTACACGGAAAACCGCGTGCCCAGTGCGCGAGCGGCGCCGTGCGCCGTGTGCACCACGAATGGCCGGTACCGGGCGCCATGGTCCTTGCCGGTGACGATCATGATTTCGCCGCGGTGCAGATCGATGCGGCGCTGGCCGGCCGTGAAATGCACATCGAGTGCGGTGGCGGTGTTCATGACGATGCGCGTGCCATCGCCCAGCTCCAGTTCGCGCCGCTCGCCGGTGGCGGTGGTGTATCGGGCGGTGACCGCGTGCCAGGTGCGGGTATCGCGCACCAGGTGCGCAGCCAGACCGGTACCGCCTACCAGTGCCAGTCCGCGCAACACGGCGCGCCGGCCGCTGCGCTTGTTATCGGACGAGGTGCGCAGCACCTGGCTGGCGGTGGGCGCCGGCACATGGCGCAGGCGCTGATCCATCTGCTGCACCGCGAGCCACGCCTGTTCGTGGGCGTCCGATTGCCGGCGCCAGGCATCGAGCGCGCGCTGATCGTCGGCCGAGACGTCGCCTGACCACATGGTGACCAGCCAGGCCAGCGCCTGTTGATGGTGTTCCGCCGTTACCGGATCGGCAGCCGTCTTCGTTACTGCCTCCACTTCACGCGGCCATCACGGCAAAACACGCTTGTGCCGCTTGCAGCATGTATTTGCGCACCGAACCGAGCGACACGCCCATGCGGTCGGCAATCGCCTGGTAAGTGAGACCGTCGAACTGCGACAGCAGGAACGCCTCGCGCACGCGCACCGGCAGGCGGTCGAGCGCGGCGTCGATCTGGCACAAGGCTTGCAGCGCCACGGCCCGTTCCTCGACCGACGGCAGGTGCGCAACCGGCAGCAGCGCCAGCGCCTCGGTGTACGCGTATTCCAGGCGCCGGCGCCGGTGCAGATCGACCACCAGATGCTTGGCGATGCGCGCCAGGTACGCGCGCGATTGCCCGGCGTGTTCGGGCAGGCGGCCGGTATCGATCACGCGCACGTACGTGTCCTGCGCGATGTCGGCAGCGTCGAATGCGTTGCCGAGTTTGCCGCGCAACCAACCCAGCAGCCAACCGTGGTTGTGCCGATACAGGTTGGTGAGAAGGTCGGATGCGCTGCCTGCTGCCATGAAAAATACGCTTTGATTGAGAATTATTCTCATTATTCTACCAAAGCTTGTGGCGACTTGCTACTGCCGCGGCGCCCGGTCAGAACTTGTAGTTCGCTCCCAGCACGTACGAGCGGCCCGATTTGCCGTACAGCAGGGTGTCGTCGCGCTCGGTGTCCTTGCCGTAGCGCAGCGGCTCGTTGGTGATGTTCTGCGCCTCGAACGACAGCCGCAACTGCGGCGTGACGTTGTACGACATCGACAAGCCAACCTTGGTCGACGGCACGGCGAACGAATGGTCGCTGCCATTGGCGTTGCGCAGCACGTCGCGGATAAAGCTGGACCGGTGCGTGGCCGACACCCGCGCGCTGAACGCCTTGTCCTCGTAATACACGGTGAGGTTGTAGGCGTCGGGCGACAGGCCGATGAAGTTCGCTTCCTCGGTCAGCTGCTCGTTGGCCGGCGTGCGCGGGTTGTCCACCCGGGTGATGTACGTGATCTTCGACTTCACGTGGGTGTAGTTGGCCAGTGCGCCCATGTTGCTGAACGCCCCGGGCAGGAACGTGAACGGCACCTGCCAGTTGACCTCCACGCCGTCGAGCGGGCCGCCCTTGGTGTTGACCATGCGGCTCACGCTTACCTGGGTGTCGGGCTGGATCTGGCAGGCCGGCGTGCCGCCCGTGATCGAGCAGCCGGTCCCGGTCAGGTACGCGTTCGACAAACCGGTTTCCGCGTAAGTCATCAACTCGTTGGTGCGCTGGATAAAGGTCTTGATATCCTTGTGGAACACGCCCACCGACAGCATGGCGTTCTTGGCGTAGTACCACTCGGCCTGCAGGTCGAAGGTGTTGGCGCGGATCGGGTCGAGCGTCGGATTGCCCACGGTGACCGACTGGCCGGTGAGGTTGATCGAGGCCGATGGCGACAGATCGACATATTCGGCGCGCGACAGCGTCTTGCCGGCGGAGAAGCGCACCAGCAGGTCTTTCGGCAAGGTGGCGGTGACGTTGAGCGCCGGCAGCCAGTCGCGGTACGAGTGTTTCACCACGCGCGGCACCAGCTGGCCGGCGGGGTCACGGATCAGCTGCATGGCCGTGGTGGTGGTGTCGGCGCCGCGCACGCCGAGGTTGCCGCGCAGCGGCAGGCCCCAGGCATTGACCTTGAAGTCGCCGGAGAGGAACAGCGCATCGATTTTCTCGTCGACCTGGCGCTTCACCTGGTTGGCCAGCACATACGGCGACAGCGGAATGTCGGCGCAATGGCACTCGGTGTTGTACACGGCCAGGAATTTATCGATATCGACTGCCGCCCACGACGTGGGCAGGCCGGCGCCGGAAATCTGCTGCGTCAGATCGGCCAGGTTCACGCCGGCCGGCAGGGCCTGGGTGGGAATACCGCCCGATGGCACCTCGTAGTTGAACCAGCGGTTGCGCCGCAGTGACAGGCCGCCGCGCACGGTGAGCTTGTCGCTCACCTCGAAGGCGGCATTGAGATTGGCCGTCTTCAGTCGGTTCGACGTGCGCAGGTAGCGGCCGACGAAGTTGCCGTGGACGGTGCCGTTGGCGTCCTGCGGGCCGAACGAAAAATTGTTCGCATTGGTCACGTCGGTGCCGAAATTAATCTGCGGCAGGCCGCCTTTGCTCACGTCCCAGGAAAAGCCGTTGACATTGGGTGCATCGATCTGGATCGTGGTGCGGCTCGGGTTGCTGAGCAGCGAGTCCGATACGCCCACCATGGCATCGATCACCAGGCGGTCGGTCACGTCGCGCCGGCCGGACAGCACGGCCTGGCGGAACAGCGTGGAGTAGGTGTCGCGCAACGCCTCGCTGCGGATGTCCACGCCGTTGAAGGTGCCCTTGGTCCAGCGGCCGTTGGCGTCGAACTGCGCGTCGACGATCGAGGTCTGGCCCTTGCCGTTTTCCGTCATGTCGCGGCCGAACGAAATGGCCTGGATGTAGTTGTCATAGCGCTTGTTGCTGTAACGCCCACCCATCAGGTCCAGGTTGAATTCGGTGGCGCGGTCGGGCCGCCATTGCAACGTGCCGGTGAGACCGGTGCGTTCGTACTCGGTTTGCGAACGGCGAAAGCGCGGGATGCGCGGGTGGAACGCGCCGGAGCCGGGCAGCGGGCTGGCCACGGTGCCGCCGAAATCGTCCTTGCGGCCGATCACGCTGTTGTACGCAGCGAGGTTGCCCGAACGGGGCACGCCAAAGCCGCAGTTCTGCGCATCGATACCCTTGATCGGATCGTTGAGCGGATACTGGGTGGCGGCGCCAATGGGCGAGCAGAAGCCGCCATTGACGGAAGCCGCTACCACGTCCACGGCCTCGTAGCCTTCTTCGATGGCGCTGCGCTTGGCGTACGCCAGCGCGACCAGCACGCCCACCTTGCCGATCGGCGTATCCCAGCGGTTGGAATACAGGCCGGTCACGCGCGGCTGGGTTTTTTCGGACACGGTGTTGTACAGTCCCTGCACGCCGATGCTGGCCGTCTCGCCCTTGAAGTCGAATGGGCGTGCCGTGCGCAAGTCCACGGTGGCGCCCAGCGAGCCTTCTTCCACGCCCGCTTCCGACGTCTTGCGCACGGCCAGGCTGTTGAACAGTTCAGCGGCAAACACGGAAAAGTCGAAGGCGCGGCCGCGATTGGTGCTGCCGTTGATGTCGGATGCGCCAGTGGCGGTGGTGCTTTCGATGCCGTTGATGCGCACGCGGGTAAAACCGGCGTTCAGGCCGCGCACGGTGATCTGCTTGCCCTCCCCGCCGTCGCCCTGGGCGACCGACACGCCGGGCACGCGCTGCATCGATTCGGCCAGGTTGGCATCGGGGAATTTCGAGATATCTTCGGCCTTGATGATATCGATGATGCCGTCCGAGTTCTTCTTGATATTGAGGGCGTTGTTCAGGCTTTCGCGAAAACCGGTGACGACCACCGTGTTTTCAGGGGTGGCCTGCGTCTTGTCCTCTTGCGCCTGGGCCTGCGCGTGCGTTGTTGCAGCGAGGGCGATTGCGCCCAGTGCGTACTTTTTGCGTTTCATCTGTATGTCTCCGTTAGTTTTATTTATGCGACCGATACTGCATAGACGTGATTGGCGCCGTGCATATTGGACGCGAATATCAGCCACTTGCCGTCCGGCGTAAAACGCAGGTTCGGTTCCAGCTCGTAGTTATGGTTGGTCATGTCCACCAGCCGGGTGGCCGAGAACTTTTCGATGGTGATCAGCTGGTCGTCGTACGCAGCGAGGTCGGCATCGACGATGGTGTCTGCCTTGAGGAGCGAGATCCATTTGCCGTCCGGTGCGTGGGCCACCATGTCGGCGTCGCCCCCATCGCTGGCGAACGTTGTGTTATCGGGTGCGATATTGAAATGCACGCCCCAGTCGTTCTGCTCCACGCGCTTCCACACGCGGCGCCCTGTTGCCAGTTCCAGCCCCGCCACCCAGAACACCTGGCCGCGCGGGGTTTGCAGGTCGTACCACAGCCACTTGCCGTCATGGCTGAAAAATTCATGGCCCCAGATTTCCATGTTCATGGTGCGGGTGTGCACGCTTTGCAGGCCGCTGCCATCGGCCCGTATCAGCTTGATGCGGTCCACCCGGTGCCACGGGCCTTCCATGCAGAAGCGGATCTGCTGCGGATCGGTGGGGGAGAACTGGGCGTGGCCGATCCAGTCCTCGGTGCGATACAACACTTTGCGTGCGCCGGTTTTGACGTCGATGGTAAACAGCTCGGCCGGCACCCGGGCGGCCCAGCGCTCCATCATGCGCACGCCCTTGGCCTTGGCAAAGTTAAGCGGCTTGCCGTCCGGGCCCAGTGCGGCGTACTCGGTGGCGCCGAATTTGGCCACGCTGGCCGCATCCTTCGGTTGCAGCGGCTGTTCGCCGTACGACACTTGACCGAGCAGCAGGGTATCGTCGGCATTGGACGCCGAAATGCGGCCCGCCGCAATACGCCCGAGCAGGCGCACTTTTTTGCTGTCCACGTCGATGGCATGGATGGCCTTGGGGCGGTCGGCGGGCAGCCCGGCGGCCGATTCCTCCACCGTGTAGACCGCCTCGCGCGTGGTGCGCAGCATGAACAGCAGTTCGATGCCCGGGCCCTGCACCAGCGGCGTCACGGTCCAGTCGCGCAGGCGCACGGCGGCAATGCCGCCCGGCGCCTTGATCACCATGACGTCGCCTTCGGGCGTGTACGCATGGCGATAAAAATACAGCACGCCGTGCCCCGGTGCGTCCGTGATGCGCACGATGCGGCGGCCGGTCCTGGGATCGGTCCATTGTTTTGGCGCCGGCCCGTTGGCGATGCCGGGCGCCGGCGTTTGCAGGCCTTGCGCGGTGGTTGGCAGTGGCTGCAAAACCGGCAGCAGGGCGGAAGCGCCCAGCAAATGCTTGAGCATGGTGCGGCGGGTAGAGATCATCGGCCGATCCTTTCAACGCGGCGCCGGCGATAGCTGCGCCGGATCGTAGGCGAGGGCGCGGGTGGCGCGCATTTCCTGTTCGCGCCGCGCCTTCTCGGCCGGACCCACCACGGTTTTTGGCAGCACCGGTTGCGGCGTGGTCGCGGCGATGGTCGCTTCGTCGTCGCGGGCCAGCGCCGGTTCGGGCAGCGCCTGCTGCGGGCCATGCAGGTCCATGACTTCCAGGCCGGCCAGCAAATAGGCGCCGGTGGCGTACGGCCCCACGTCGTCCGGGGCGGTGGGCACCGGGCGGTCGCCGGTCTTTTGCGCTGCGCCCACCAGGCCATTGGGCAGGATGTGGCGGTTCAGCGCCGCCCAGCCGCGCGTGACCGCCGGCTGGTACGTGGCGCGGTCCAGCAGGCCATGGTTGATGCCCCATGCCAGCGCGTAGACAAAGAAACCGGAGCCCGAGGTTTCGGGTTCGGCAAAGGTGGCCGGGTCATTCAGGTCGCTGCGCCACAGGCCATCGTCCTGCTGCAGTTCGCGCACGCGGCTGGCCATGGCCTTGAACATGCCGGTATAAAATTCACGGCCCTTGAAATTGGCGGGCATGGTTTCCAGCGTGCGCGCCAGGCCGCCCATCACCCAGCCATTGCCGCGCGCCCAGTACACCGGCTTGCCGCCGGCGCCAAGGTGGTCGCGGTCCTTGAACCGTTCGTCGCGCAGGAACAGCCGGTCCTGCGGCACCCACAGGCGGGCGGCGGTGCGGCGGAATTCGCGGTCCATCGCGCGCAGGTAGCCCGGGTTGCCGGTCAGTGCCGACTGGCGCGCCAGCACCGGCGGCGCCATATACAGTGCGTCGCACCACCACCACACCAGGGTGGGGGTTTCCTGCTTGCGGTCCAGGTGCGGCAGCATGAAGTCGAGCCGCTGTTGCAGCGGCATCAGTACGCCCTGCTGGCCGCGCCGCGCATACAGCTCCTGGTACAGGTCGCCGATGGCGACATCGTCGGCGTTGAGCAGCGTGCGTTCGGCGCGCGCGCCGCGCAGCGCATAGTTGTAGTGCTCGGCGGTGGCGGTCAGAAAGCGCAGCGTGGCGGGGTTGCTCGACACGCGCGCGAGCCGCGCGGCGCCCACGTAAAACGTGGCGGCCACCCAGTTGGACGAGATTTCCGACAGGTTGGAGCCGGTGGACAGCTGTATCGCGCGCCGGCTCATGTCCGCGATCTGCGCTGCGGCCACGTAGTCGAGCACCGGCAGCACGACCTCGCGTGCAGGCAGCGTGTCGGGGGCGAACGCGGTGGCGGGCCGCGGCGGCAGCGCGAGCCAGCCCGGTTCCACGCCGGCCGACGGCGCCGTGGCCGCTGCCTGATTCTGGCGGGCGGCGTAGGCAGCGTAGGCATCGAGCGCCTTTTGCGGCGCCGCGTTGTACCACGAATAGCCGTTGCGGCGGCCTTTGGAGATATGGTTGACGTCGTCCTGGATCGATTTGTCCCAGTCGCCGAAAATCGGCACGCCGGTGGCCACATCGTAATTGCGCGACCAGATGGGGCCTGCGCCCGCCTGGGCCACCAGCTTGCGGCCCTCGTCGTCGCTCACCTTGGTGAAGGCTTTGCCGTAGATGGCGTTGGCGCGCAGCCAGGCCGCGCCGGCGTCGATGGCCGCCGTTATCTCGGGCGTGGGCTGCGGCTGGCGCATCAGGAACATCAATACTTCGGCGCTCTCGGCGCTGGCCAGCGAGCGCATTTCGTAATTGCGGGCCGAAATCGGCTGCAGCGTCAATGCATCGACCTGCTGCGGCCACGCGGTTTTTTTGCCGTTGACGACCACCTGCGCAGCGAGGATCGGGCGCAGGGCGCGGGTGCTGGCGGCGCCTGCCGTTTGCCGCAGGGCGGCGGGCACGAAGGCGAAATCGGCGTGGCCTTCGGCGATATCTTCGAGGAGGCTCGCCGCTTCGGCCACGGCGTTGTCGTTGAAGGTAATGCCGTCATGAAAACCGCCTTCGAGCGGGTAGTTTTGCGGCCAGCCGCCGTTCGGATACTGCGCCATCAGCAGGTACTGCACGCCCTTGACGATGCTGGCGCGGTAGGCGTCACCGTCCTTGCCCGGCAACTGCGCCTGCACCTTGCTCAGGAAGCGCATCTCGGTCGTGGTGGCGCCGTTGTCGAGGGTGCCGACAAAGGTCCAGTAGCGGTCCTGCGGCGCGTCGAAGCTGCCTGTGTTCAGCTGCATGGTTTCGGCGTCGTTCGAGTAGCGCTGGCCGCGCTGGCGCGGCGGCCTGGTGCGGTCCTGATTCTTGCTCCAGCCGCCGCTCGGCGTCTGGAAGCTGACGATGTTGTCGGCAATCGCCCGCGCTTCCGGGCTGGCGTACCAGGCGGCGTCGCGGGTGAGCGGCATCTTGCCGCTGCCTGCCGTGGGGGCGGGAGGCGGCGCTTCGCCGGGGCGCAGTTCGGCGGCCAGCGTGTCGCGGTCGAACTGGCGCTGGCGCTGCGAACGGGCGATGTAGTCGGCCCACGCGGGGCGTTCAGCGGCCGGCAGCTCGCCCAGGCGAGCGGCGGTTACTTCGGGCGCGGGGGTGTTGGTGCCGATGACGGCGGCCTGGCCCGGCGTAGCCAGCAGCAGGCCCATGGCCGCCAGCAGCGCCAGGTTACTGGAATAGTGCATAGAGTCTCCCATGATCGGAACTGTGGTGTCCCGTTAACCACAAGACTGACGGCGCGGCACGCTTCCTCGGCCAAAATGCAAATGCGCAGGGAGATGATTAATTCTCGCTAGTGAGCGAATAACGATTCACTTTTGGTTACCGGTCATGGTTGAATGGCCAGCCCGATCGTGTCGAGGGTTTTGCACCATGCATCCTGTCTTCTCCGCTTTTTCCGAACGCCGGCGCCGCCTGCTGAAGGCTGCCGGCGCCGCCATGGGCGTCGCTGCGGCCGGCGCCCCGGGGCTGTCTGCGGCCCTCAGTCCCTATACGATGAACCGCGAGGCGGTGGTGCGGCGCAACAACCCGCAACGCACGAGTGTCGATCCCGCGGCGCCGCTCATGCTGGGCAATGGCAGCATCGGTTTTACTGCCGACATCACGGGGCTGCAGACATTTACCGAGGCTTACAGCAAGCTGGCGCCGCTGCTGGTGGAAGCGCAATGGGCGTGGCACAGCTTTCCCAACCCGCAAGGCCACACGGTGCGCGACACCCAGGTGGAACTCGACGTGCGCGGCCACCGGCGCCGCTATGGCTACATCAAGGACTGGGGCGATGCCGCCAACAATCCGGCCGTGGCCTGGATCCGCGAAAACCCGCACCGCTTTTCGCTGGCGCGCGTGGCGCTGGACCTGCGCGCCAGGGACGGCGCGCCGGCGCGGTTCGCCGATATCTCCGCTACTCGGCAGACGCTCGATATGTGGACGGGCACGCTGACCAGCAGTTTCGTGTTCGACGGTGAAGCCGTGACCGTGATCACCCGCGTGCTGCCCGACCAGGACACGATTTTTGCCCAGGTGGAGTCCGCGCTGGTGGCCCAGGGGCGGCTGTGCATCAGCGTCCGTTTTCCCGGCGTATCGCGCACGCTCAACCCCGATCCGGCGGACTGGCACCATCCCGATGCGCACCGCACCACCGAGCTGTCTCGCCGGCCGGGAGAAGTGCGCCTGCAGCGGCGCCTCGACAGCACCGTGGTCTACGCCGCCATCGGCGCACCCGGCGCGGCAATCGTCGCGGCCGGGCCGCATGCCTACCGGGTTGCTGCGAGCTCCGGCACCGACCGGAGCCTGAACGTCATGGTGCAGTTTTCGCCCGAGCCGGGCGCGCCGCTGCCGTCGGCGGCCGACGGTGCTGCTGCCGTAACGCGTCACTGGGCTTCATACTGGAAGGAGGGCGCCATGGTGGAATTTGCGCACTCCACCGATCCGCGCGCGCCGGAACTGGAGCGCCGCGTGCTGCTGTCGCAGTACCTGATGGCGGTCAACGCCGCCGGCGCATTCGCGCCGCAGGAGGAAGGGTTGTTCTCCAACAGCTGGAACGGCAAGTCGCACCTGGAAATGCATCCGTGGCACGCGGCCCATTTTGCCTTGTGGGGCCGCCCGCAGCTGCTGGAAAAGAGCATGGGCTGGTACGTGCGCTTCCTGCCGCAGGCAATGGCGCGCGCGCGCGAGCAGGGGGTAAAAGGCGCGTGGTGGCCCAAGATGATCGGCCCCGATGGCGCGGACAGCCCATCGAAGGTATCGCCGTTCATCATGTGGCAGCAGCCGCACCCGATCTACATGAGCGAATTGCTGTACCGGGCGGGGAACCGGCCTGGCGGACCGGACGACAGCGCGCGCGTGCTGGCTGCATACGGCGAGCTGGTCGAACAGACCGCAGACTTGCTGGCATCGTTCCCGCACCGCGATGCGGCCAGCGGCAAGTACCGTCTCGGTCCGCCGATCATCCCGGTGCAGGAGAATTTTGCGCCGTTGTCCACGTTCGACCCGCTGTTCGAATTGTCGTACTTCCGCTGGGGGATCGAGACTGCGCAGGCGTGGCGCGAACGCGCAGGAAAACCGCGCCGCGCCGACTGGGATGCGGTTCTGGCACACTGGCCGGAACTGCCGCAGCGCGACGGCTTTTACCTGCCGGTGCGTTCGGCGCCGCACTTCTGGAGCCAGGCGGCCGGCGCCTGCCAGTCCAATGCGCAGGAGGAGCACTGCCAGAACCGCGACCACATGTCGTTCCTGATGGCGCTGGGCTGGCTGCCCGGGCGCGACGTCGATCGCCCCACCATGCGCCGCACCTACGATCGCATGCGGCGCGACTGGGACTTGCGCCAGACCTGGGGCTGGGATTATCCGATGATGGCCATGACCGCCGCCCGCCTGGGTGCGCCGGAAGAAGCCGTCGACTGGCTGTTCTTCGACGCCCGCAACAACCAGTACGGCAGCAGCGGCATGACGCCGCGCGTGCACCTCGATGCGCATGCGGCGGCATTCGTGCCCGCTGCCACCGGCGCCGGTGTGGAACAGGGCGCAGCAGGCACCGGCGCCGGGCGCGAACCGGCGGATGGCCCGGGTTACCAGCGCGCCGCGCAAACCTACTTCCCGTCCAACGGCGGCCTGCTGCTGGCAGTGGCGCTGATGGCGGGCGGATGGGACGGACGCACAGACTCCGCCCCGGGCTTTCCGAAGCGGGGCTGGCGGGTGGGCACCTCGGGACTGTTGCGGTCTATCTAGCCGATGATGTCCTGGTCGCGTGACGAACGCGTGGCCAGCGCAACGATGGCAATGCCGGCGGCGACCACCAGGGCGTCTTCGATCAAGCCGCTCTTGGTCTGGCCGATGCTGGCCATCGCTTCCTTGCGCTTGGCCAGCGTGAGGTAGGCCAGCGGCACGGCGGTGGCGACCGCCACCAGCGCACCGGCACGCTCATGGCCGCGGGGCGCAAGGGCGGCGCCGGCGATGCCGGCACTCATCACGCGCGCGGTCAGGCCCAGGAACACGGTGCGGTCCGGCGCGGTTTTCATCTTGTCGCCATACAGCTCGCCGGCGCCCATGGCCAGCGCGCCGAACTTGAAGACGGGACGGTCGAGCAGGAACAGCTCGCCCGGGGTGCGGCGGCCGGCCAGGCGCGCAGCGGCAATGGTGGCCATGGGCGTCATGGAACGGGCGCTGGCGACGGCGCCGATCAGGGCGGAGGAAAGCAGGCTGAGAAATTTCATGTTGGGAGGCTCCTGGATAAGTAGCTTCCATTCTGCGCCAGGAACGCGGTGCGCTATGTGGGGCAGGCCGCATAAACCCGCACGACCGGGGTCCCATTCCGGTGGTGCGGGTTTGCCCGGCGCTACAGCGTGCGGAAGCTGGCGCCGATCATGATGCGCCTGCCGGAATAATTGAAGTCCAATAAATTCGGCGTGCCGTCCGCGAACGGCGCCGACGTGCCCTGGCTGTTGGACGTGGTGGCGTTGCCCAGGTTGCGGCCCTCGATGAAGAACTCGATATTCGGGCGCCATTTGTAGGACAGCTTGGCGTCGACGAACCGGGTGCCGTCCTTGAAGTTGGCGCCGCCCGGGTTGTAGGGAAAGCCCACCCGCACCGGCGCCGCGTTCGGGTAGTTGGCCACGCCCGCCGCGTTGCACGAGGCGATGCAGGTGAAATACGCCGCCACCGCCTGCACCGCCACCCGCGCCGACCACTGGCCATCGTCGTACCACAGCGCCCAGTTGTATGTGTATTTCGACTCACGCGCGGGCGGCAGCGGGGCACCGGTGAGCAAATCGACGATGTTCTCGGTGCTCGACCGGGACCGCTGGCGGCTGTAGTTGGCGTCGAAACCCGTGTAGCGCAGCAGCGACGGCAGGAACGTAAACGCGGTTTTGCCGCTCACTTCCATCCCGGTGCGGCGGGTGGCCGCGCCGTTCATCCAGGTGGAGTAATCGAACAGGATGTCGGCCAGCGGCTTGCCGGTCGACGGATCGACCATGTCGGTACCGGCAAACAGCGGCACGCGCGAGGCGCCCTGCGGAATGGCCGGCCCCACCTTGCCGTCCTGCTTGAAGTAGGCCGCCGTGAGCATGGTGTCGCGGTTCGGGTAGTATTCGAGCGAGAAGTTCTGGTTAAAATTCTGCTGCGCGCGCAACAGCGGGTTGCCGATGGTGCCCGAGCAGCGCTGGAATACCTCGTTCTCGTCCTCGCGCCGCTCGTCGAACGTGCACGAGCCGGATGGCAGCAGGCGCGAGACGGGCGGCCGGGCCACGGTCTTGGCGGCGCTGTAGCGGGCCACCAGGCGGTCCGGCAGCAGCCAGGTGGCCAGGTTCAGGCTGGGCAGGATGTCGTGGGCGGAGGCTTCGGTGCGCGTGCTTTGCGACACCTTGGTGGTGACGATGCCGCCCGGCGCATCAGGCGTGTCCCTGTCGTACGACGCGGTCTTGGTAATGGCCGTAAAGCTCATCATGCCGGTGCCGCGCACCTTGGTGCGCACGTAGCGCACGCCCACGTTACCTTCCAGTTCCAGTCCCAGCGGCAGGCCGTCCACGCTGAAATCGGTCATCAGGTAAAACGCCGAGGCGCGTTCCTTCAGCTGCGCATACGGCTGGTCGTACACCTTGCCGTCGCTGGCCGTGCAGCGTTTCACGCAGTCGAAATTGTCGTTCGGGATGCCGGCAATCGCAAACACCTTTTCCACGTCGATCTGGGTCCAGTTGTCGATCAGACCCGCCGGACGGCCGCTGGCGCCGCTGAAAAACTGCGTGGGAGTGGCCTTGAGCACCATCGTCTGCTGCAGCATGTCCATGAACTGCGGGATGGTCATGATGGCCGAACTGTCGAATGCCTGGCGGCTGTTGTCCTTCATGACCAGGCCATACTGGCACTTGTTGCCGCCCGGGGCCAGCGAACCCGGTGTGTCGGCGCAACCGTACAGGGTACTGCGCAGCGTGGGCGACGGCAGCACCAGCGGCGCCACGTAGCCGGGCTGGCCGAACGTGCCCACCGGGTCGCGCAGGATGTAGCCGCCGTTGTTGATGGTCCAGCTGTTGCTGCCGGTGTCGCGCAGATTGAAGCCCGCCTTGAAGCGCTTGAAGAACGGGATGCTCTGCGGCGTGGCGTAAGTGACGTCGAGCTTTGCCGTGCGCTCGTCGCTCTCGCGGATCTGCGGTTCCCACGTGACGTTCGGCGACGACGTCACCGCCTGCTGCTGCGCCGCCGTGTAGGCGGGAATGGCATTGACGCTGTACGGGCCGGGATTGACGGCGGCGCTGGCGCCGTTCGGATACAGCCGGGCGTAGCGCTCGAAGCTCTGGCCCGTGATCGGATTAACGCCCGGGAAGGTATAGCCCCACAGGCCGTTGGACAGGACGCTGGCGGTGGCGGCGCCGTAATAATCGGTAAAACTGAGGCGCCGCGCGCCGCGCCGGAAGTCCGAGCGGGCGTCGCCCACGAAGAACTCGGCCAGCCAGCCGTCGCGCTTGTAGGTGGCGCCCAGTTGCAGATAGCGCGCCGTGGTCAGGCCGATGTCGTGCATCTGCTCCGTGCGCGCGGCGCCGTCGTTAAAGGTGTACGACGTCAGGTGGTGTTGCGCATCCACCGTGACGGAACCGGGCACGGTGTTGGGCAGGCCATCCTTCATGGCCAGGTTGCCGAGGCTGTACGACAGCTGGTTGATGTCGTTGCGGCGCTTGTTGTAGCTGCCCTTGGCGTACACGGTAAAGTCGTTGTTCACCTTGAAGTCGGCGCGCAGGTCGAGGTTCTGGCGGCGGTCGATCTCGCGCTTGACGATGTAGCGCGGGCCGGACGGCGTGTAGTCGTTCCACTGGTTCAGGCACGTGGCGAGCTCGTTGCGGCGCTGGGTTTGCGCGGCCGTGCGAGCCGCTGCCGTGGTCATGGCATCGAGCTGGCCGGCCGACAGCGCGGGAAACGATGCCGCGCAATCGGCCTTGGTTTGTGCGGCGGCGGAGCGCGTGACGATGTCGAGCGGGCTGCCGGAATTGAAGAATCCGCCGCCGGCCAGCGGCGACTGCAGCAATGGTTGCGTGGCTGCCAGGTCGGCCCTGTTGACGGTGGACGGCTGGAAGCTGAAGGTTTTTTCGGGCGAGTTGTCGAAGTCGTACAGCCGGAAGTAACCCTGGTTGCCGTTGCCCGCCGTCTGCGCGGTATGTCCCTCGTTGAGCAGCGTGGTGTGCGACGCGTTGAGGATCAGGCCGAGGCGCCCGTCGAGGAATTTATCGGCCAGGATCAGGTTGGCGTCGGGCTTCCATTCCTTGTTCAGCGAATGCTGCGTAGCGCCTACCCGCACCGACGCAAACGGCTTCTTGAAATCGAGCCCGGTGCGGGTTTTGATGATGATGCTGCCGCCCAGGGCGCCTTCCGTCATGTCGGCCGTGGAGCCCTTCACCACGTCCACGCTCTTGATCAGGTCTGCCGACAGCTGGCGGAATTCGATGGCGCGGCCGTCGCCGCCGCCGTTCATGTCGCTGCCGCCGGCCGACTGCACGCCCTGGCCGTCCAGTTCCACCCGCGTGAGATCGGGACCGTTGCCGCGCACGGCCACGCTCACGCCCTCGCCAAATTCGCCGCGATCGAGCGCAATGCCGGCCATGCGTGAAATCGCCTCGCCGATATTGCGGTCCGGGAGCGAGCCCACGTCTTCGGCGACGATGGAGTCGATGGCCGTGGCGGCATTTTTCTTGCGATCGATGCTCGACTGCTGCGAGGCGCGGGTACCCACCACCATCACCTTGTGCGCGGGTTCGGTGGACTGTTGCACCAGCGTGTCGATTGCTGGCGCAGGCGCTGCCGCCGGCGCTGCCACCGCGGCCACGGCCGGTGTCACGGCCTGCGCCTCGGCCGCTGCAGCGCCGCCGGCCATCAGCGTGACAGCCGCCGATACCGCCAGGCAGGCGGCCTTGCGCTGGCCCGGCTTGCCGTCGGTTGCGGGTGCGCCGGCCGGTGCGGGCGGGCGCTTCAGGATCACCACCGTGCCGCCGGCGCCCACCCGGCCCACCAGGCTGGTGCACATCAGCAGCCGGTCGATCGCTTCCGACAGCACGTAGGCGCCCGACAGCGCATTGGTGTTGACGCTGCCGAGGATGTCGGCGGACGTCAGCACGTTGATGCCGGCCTGGCGCGCAAATTCCGGTATCGATTCGGTGGCCACGCCGGCGCTGATGTTGAACGGCCTTGGGGTCTCCTGCGCATGCGCGGCTCCCGCATGCGTTGCCAGGCCCACGGCCGTGATCACGGCAGCCGTATGTACGTATTGGTGCATGACGCATAGTGGTATGAGTCTCATGCCCGTCTCCTTTGGTTTTATCCGGGACTATATTGCCCCGTACAGTAAAGACTCGCGGCGCGCGCCGGTTCCTCCTGCTGCCGGCGCGCCCCCTGCAAACGTTCAAGAAGATGATCGAAGCGTGGGCATGTAACTCAGATGCCGCGTGGCGCATGGCCGATGTAGATGGTGTCGCTGGTGATGTGCAGCGGGACGTCGAGCACCGTGCTCACGTCGTGGGCGAACAGTTCCGGTGCGTCCAGCTGGTACTGGCCGAACAGGCGGCGCCCGCCGAGCGCGGCGTCGCGGATGACGATGGTCTTGGAGCTGTAGCGATTGAAGTCGACGACCGCCTCGCTCAGGGTCTGGTTCTTGAGGATCAATTTGCCTTCTCTCCATGCCAGCTTGCGCTGCACTTCGTTCGGTTGCCGCGTGACGGTGATGCCGTCCGCAAGAAAAGCCCGTTCGCCCACCGTGAGCAACTGCCGGCGCGCGCTGGCGTCCTGGGTCCACACCTGGACCGTGCCTTCGGTGACCAGCACCTCGGTGCCGTTGGCAAAGCGCCGCACGGCAAACGCCGTGCCCACCGCGCGGATGCGGGCCTTGCCCGCTTCGACGATGAACGGCTTGGTCTTGTCCTTGGCCACTTCGAACCATGCTTCGCCCCGGCGCAGGTTGACCTGGCGCTGGCGGTCGGTGAAGCGCACCTCGATGCGGCTGCCGCTGTTGATTTCGGCGATCGACGTATCGGCCAGCGGCACCTTGCGAAATTCGCCCTTGGCGGTGGTGAGCACGGCCTGCCGCTGCAGGGTATAGAAGCCGCCCACGCCAACGGTGGCGGCCAGGCAGGCAGCGAGGCCGCCGTAGCGCAGGAAGCTGCGGCGCGCGAGCGGGGCAGGTTGGTGCAGCGGTGCGGGCACCGGGCCCGGGGCGGCAAGCACCAGCGGCGCCGTGGCAACGCTGATGGCGTTATGGATGGACAGTGCCCGCGCATAGGCGCCGTAGTGGCGGCGATCGGCCGCTAGCCATGCCTGCAAGGCGGCGCGCTCGGGGGTGCCGAGGCCGCGCGCAAACTGGCGCGCAACCCATTCTGCGGCCTGGTCTTCAATCGTGGACATTATTCTTTTTACCCGCTCGTTTTCTGGTGGCGAACCGGTGTTCCCCGGCCGGCTGCTGGTGCATGCCATAGCGGGCGATCAGCTCCGACATCAGCTTCATCGCCCGCATCATTTCGTGCTCCACCACGCTGTCGGACAAGCCCAGGGTTTCCGCCGTCTCCTGCTGCGACAGGCCGTGGATGCGGCGCGCCCGAAACACGTTCTTGCAGCGGTCGGGCAGGTGGGCCACCAGGCCGATTACCCATTTCAGCTCGGTGCGCGCCAGCACCACCCGTTCCGGCGACGGCGCGGAATCGGCAATTTGCAGGTCCTCCAGGTTGGCCATGGCTTCGATGCTGACCACAGCGTCGCGCCGGATGCGGTCGAGCATGATGTTTTTCGCGGAACGGAACACGAACGGCTTCGGATCGCGCACGTGGGCCAGGCTCGGTAGCGACAGCAGGCGGTAGCAGGTTTCCTGTATCACGTCGTCGATTTCGGCCGGCCCGGCACACACCCGCCTTAACATCCGCCGCAACTCCGCCTCGTGCGGCAAGAAATTGATGGTCAGCCAATCGACGACTTCCGACTCCATGTATTCGCTCATGCGTCTCCCCCTGCTTGTTAAGACGAGCGTGGAGAATTCTTCCTCACGATTTTTACCGCCCGGCCCGTATTTATTTGCTTATTATGCAATGCGGGAATATCGCGTGTGACTATCGGTTAAAAAAATCGCGATGTTGAGCAGATCGACGCAGGGGATGCCGCGGTGTGTTCGAGTTCTCCGGGAATCCGGTCGGCCATGCAAATGCACGAACCAAATACGGGCCACGTTAGGCAGCGCACGTTGTGTGTATTTCGCGCGGTGTATTGTTAAATCATTCCTCCAAGCCACGGCTCGCCGTGGTGCTCGTACCTTGATCGGACCATCATGAACCGCTTACTGAAAGACACTCTCGCCAACGATACCGAACCGGTACTGGACGGCGCCCTGCAACCGCGCGTGCAGCGGCTGTTGCAACAAACCGGCATGAAGCTGGCGCAGAACGAGCTGCGCGAGTGGGGCAAGATCCTGGTGGCGCACCGGCCCGCCGTGCAGGCCGGCATCCAGGCCGGTATCGCCCGCAAACTGAACAAGGGGACGGTGAAAAAGACCGCGCTAGCGGCAGTGGCGCTCGGGGTGGGCTACTACCTGCTGACGCGCCGCTAAGATACATCGAGTACATCCGGTACATCCCGTACACCCCATACACTCCGTACGCCCCGTACACCCATATATACCCGTGGGTGTGCGATGGGCGGCATGATCGCCCAGCGGCTCGGCATCCACGCGCCGCAAAGACTGCGTTAGCTGGTGCTTGCCAATTCGGCGCCCTGGCCGCGGCAGATTGACGTGACGTGCTGGCGCGCATCAGCGTCCCTGCATGCGCCATCCTGACCGCAACCAAATGTAATAACGCACAACAAAAAGATTCGTTTTTATCTGTAAATCCCATTGTTATAGTCGCCTGGTCGTGTAGCGATCACACTATTTCATGGGAGTTTTGCAATGCGGGTCACGCCAGTCCACACCACCACCCACCTTACCGGCCGGCCACGGTTGTCACTGCTTTCCTTGTTGATCGGCAGCATGTGCTGCGCCGGCTTTGCCCATGCGGACGAGGCCGCAGTAGCTGCCGCCGCCGTCGATCAAAGCGCCTTGCAGGCACGCGATATCGTGGTGGTGACCGGGGCCCGGGGCGCCGCGCGCAGCATTGCCGACAGCCTGTCGCCGATCGACGTGGTGGGCGCCCGGGAGCTGGCCGGCACCGGCAAGCAAAACCTGCGCGACGCCTTGTCCACGCTGTATCCGTCGTACAGTAACACGCCCGGCTTCAAGGGCCAGACCGGCATCGCCGTGGCCACCGCCACCTTGCGCGGGCTCGACGCCAACAGCGTGCTGGTCCTGGTGAACGGCAAGCGCCGCCACAAGACGCCGCTGATCGTCAACGGCCAGTCGCCCACCGATCTCGACCTGATTCCCATGAGCGCGGTCGACCACATCGAGGTATTGCGCGACGGCGCTGCCGCCCAGTACGGCTCCGATGCAATAAGCGGCGTCATCAATATTATCCTCAAGAGTAATAGCGGTGGCGGCAGCGCCAGTTACTTGTACGGCCAGTACGGCGATACGGTCGGCGACTTCGACGGCCGCGGCAAGACCAACAACCTGCTGCTGAACCAGGGTTTCGAGCTGGGCAGCGATGGCGGTTTCCTCAGCCTGAGCGCCACCGCCGACGCCCACCGCGCCACCAACAACCAGGGACCGATCCCGACGACGACCAAGATATATTTTGGCGACGATCCACGCGAAACCAGCCAGTCGCGCTACAAGATGATACTGGGTAAGCCGGCCGGCGAGACCTACAATCTCGGCTACAACGCCGAACTGCCACTGGGGCCGAACGCCACGCTGTACTCGTACGGCACCGCTGCCAAGCGCCGCTCGCAGGGCTGGGGCTACTACCGTCCTGCCAACTCGCCGCAAAATTTCCTCGACGTGTACCCGGACGGCTTCATTCCCAAGTTTGAAACGCGCGAAAACGATGCGCAACTGGTCGTGGGAGCGCGCGGCACCGATGTGCTGGGCTGGAACTGGGACCTGAGCACCAGCTACGGCCGCGACAAGGCCGACATCTACACGCTGGAGTCGCTCAACGGTTCGCTGGGCCCGGCCTACCAGAACCAGCACGATTTTTATGATGGCGCGCTCGAGTCCAGCGAATGGGTGACCAACCTCGATCTCACGCGCAGCGTGCCAACCAGCTGGTTCACCAAGCCGCTGCAGGTGTCGGCCGGTTACGAACACCGGCGCGACAGCTTCAAGCAGCTGGCCGGCGAGTACGCGTCGTATGCGAATGGCGGCTATGTGTTCCCGTCCGGTCCGCTGGCGGGCCAGCGGCCGAACTCCGGTGCCTCGGGCATGGCCGGCTTTTCGCCGGACGTGGCCGGCGCCCATGCGCGCAAGAACGATGCCTTGTACGTCGACTTCAGCCAGGCGTTTACGGCCAAGTGGAGCGGGGCGGCGGCAGCGCGGTTCGAACGCTACAGCGACTTTGGCACGGTGCGCACCGGCAAGTTGTCCACGCGCTACGCGTTCAGCGACGCAATCGCGTTGCGCGGCACGCTCAGCAACGGCTTCGCGGCGCCGACCCTGCAACAGCAGTATTACACCACCAAGGTGGGCAGCTACACGACCGATCCGCTGACCGGCCTGCTGCGCCAGGCGTTTGCGCTGGCGGCGCCGGCCGACAGCGTGGTGGCGCGCGCGCTGGGCGCCCAGCCGTTGCAGCCGCAACGCTCGGTCAACCACAGCATCGGTGTGGTGCTCAAGCCGTCGCCGGTCACCAATCTTAGCCTCGACGCATACCAGATCGCCATCCGCAACCGCATCATTTCCACGCCCACCTTGCAGGGCGCCACCGTCAACGCCATCCTGAACAGCTCGGGGCTGGCAGCAGAGGCCATCACGTCGGTGACGTACTTCACCAACGCGGCCAGTACCCGTACCCGGGGCCTGGACCTGGTACTCGACCATCGCACGCAGCTGGGGGACGGCTACGGCAAGATCGACTGGATTTTTACCAGCAACCAGAATCAAACCAGGATCCGCAAGCTGGCCGGCGTGCCGGCGGTGCTGGCCAACAGCGGCATCGCCTACAACCGCGCCACCGTCAGCGCGCTGACGGAAAACAACCCGAAAAACATCACGTCGCTGAGCGCCAAATGGACCCTGGGCGACTTCGACCTGACCCTGCGCGAAACCCGCTACAGCAAGGTCAAAAACGCCAGCGCGGTGGCCGCCGCACGCGACGAGGTGGTCGATGCGGCATTCATCACCAATCTTAACGCGGGCTACAGGATCAACCGCAACGTGCGCATTTCGGCCGGCGCCGACAACCTGTTCAACAAGCGTCCCAACGAGCTCAATGCCGAAGCGAAGCGCTATTTCGCGATACCGGTATCGAGTCCTTCGTACAGCTGGTACTCGCCGTACGGTATCGATGGCGGCTACTACTACGCGCGCGTGGATGTGAGCTGGTGATGCTGAACCGACGCGACTTTATCGGCGCGCTGTCCGCCGGCGCGCTGCTGCCGCCAGCCTGGTCGGCCGCCCCTGCGGGTGAAACGCCGGTACGCGGCGGCACCTTGGTGGTGGGCGCCAGCCCGGAACCGACCACGCTCACCAGCGCCGTCACTTCGGCGGGCCCCACCCAGCTGGTATCGGGAAAAATCTTCGATGGCCTGCTCACGTACGACCTGGCGCTGCGCCCGCAGCCGCAACTGGCCACGGCGTGGGATGTGAGCAAGGACGGCCTCACCATCGGCTTCACGCTGCGCGGCGGCGTGCGCTGGCACGACGGCAAGGCGTTCACGTCGGCCGATGTGGCCTGGACGCTGGAAAAAGTATGGAAGGTGTATCACAGCCGGGGACGCGGCACGTTTGCCAACGTGGTCAAGGTCACCACGCCCGATGCGCTCACCGTCGTGCTGCACCTGTCCAAGCCGGCGCCGTACCTGCTCAGCGCACTGGCTTCGACCGAATCGCAGGTGCTGCCCGCCCACCTGTATCGCAGCGGCCAGGTGCTGACCAACCCTGCCAACAACGCGCCGGTGGGCACGGGGCCATTCCGCTTCGTGCGCTGGAACCGGGGCAGCGACATCGTCCTCGAACGCAATCCCCACTACTGGCAACCGCAGCAACCGTACCTGGACCGGCTGATCTTCCGCTTCCTGCCCGATGCCGGGGCGTCCGCCGCCGCGCTGGAGACGGGGTCGATCCAGCTGGCCACCAATATGGCGCCGGCCGATATTGTCCGCCTGCGCAAGTCCGGCGCGCTGACGGTCGACACCCGTCCCACCGGCTATTCATCACTGATGTCGTCGTTCGAGTTCAACCTCGACCGGCCTGCGCTGCGCGACGCGCGCGTGCGGCAAGCCATCGCGCACGGCATCGATCGCCAGTTCCTGGTCAGGAACGTGTGGTTCGGCGACGCGGTGGCGGCCACCTCGCCGCTGCCGGCCACGCTGCCGGCGTTCTTCGGCGCCAACCTGCCGGCATACGCCTACAACCTGCAGCAGGCCACTACGCTGCTGGATCAGGCGGGCCTGAAACCGGATACGCGCGGCGTGCGGCTCACGCTCACCTGCGATCCGTATCCCAGTCCGGCCCTGCTGCAATCGGCCCAGTACCTGCGCGCCAGCTTGCGGCGTATCGGCGTGCAGCTCAACGTGCGGGTGCAGGACGCGGGGGAATTCGTCAACCGCGTGTACACGCGCCGCGATTTCGACACCATTATCTATGGCGCCAACGCCGGCCCGGATCCGGCCATCAGCAGCCAGCGCTTTTATTCGTCGAAGAATTTCCAACCCGGGATCGCATTTTCCAACGGCGCCAATTACCGCAACCCGCAGGTGGATCAGCTGCTCGACGCCGCCCAGGTGGAACTCGACCCGGCCAGACGGCGCGCGCTATACCTGCAATTCCAGCAGATCGTCATGCGCGACGCCGTGACCTTGCCCCTGGTGGCGTGGAGCATGCCGGTGCTGAGCGAGCGCCGGGTGCGCAATATCGCGGTAACGGCCGACGGCGTGCTCGGCAACTTTGCCTCGGCCTACCTGGCCAGGGCATAGCGCCGGCGCCGGTAACCAAACGGCATATTCAAGCAGCTTTATATTCGTTGGCCCGCCATGGGGTGCGCGCTAACATGGACCAACATTTACCGGAGGATTGCCTTATGAGTCGTCAGCTTACATCGCGCCATGGCTGGGATGCCGCGTTTGAAAACCAGGTGTTCAACCAGGTGATCGCGGTGGCCGCGCCGCACCTGCCGGACCGCCCGGCCGGCAACACGCGCGAACCGCGCACGCCCGAGGAAATTGCCGAAGTGGTCGAATTCACGGCCCGCCTTGCCGCGCACGACACGTTCATCGTGCAGGCGGTATCGAAGGCGTTCGGCCGGATCGATTTCGATACCAATTTCCAGCTCAAGCTGGCGCGCCAGGTGGGTGACGACGGCCACCACGCCGAACTGGCACGCCACCGCCTGCACACGCTCACGGGCAGCGACCAGCTACCGCTGATCGAGCGCTACATCGACGAATTGTGGCAGGCGCTGGGCGATATTCCGTACCGCGACGTGTTCGGGTTCATCGCGTTCCAGCTGCACTACGAGCTGCATATCCAGGGCCGCCTGAAAGCGGAGGGGCGCACCGCCACCATCAAGTACGGCCGCAAGCCCGACGAAGTGCTCGACTACGCGGCGGGCAACGAAGCCGACGACGAGCTACTGCACCGGATTAACATCGTCGACTGGGTCAAGCTGCAACTGGCCGCGCTGGCCGACGACACCGAGCGGCAGCGCTGGGTGGCGCAGGTAATTGCGGCCGACGACGACATGCAGCGGCGCCTCAACCCGTACCTGCGGCACCGGATTGCCAATGCCGGCCGCGCGTGGCAGTCCGACCTGACCAACGTGGTCGATATCTACGACGGTTATCGCCGCCGCGTGCTGTCGCACCTGCTGGAGACGCCCGATCACGCGCTGCCCCCGCTCACCAGCCTGGCGGCCTGACATGGCGGACCAACCTGGCGTGGACTTGCGCGCACCGGGCGATATCGCGGGCAGTCCCGTGGAACGGGCGTTTCGCCAGCCGCTGCTGCTCGGTGTGTTCCTGAACCTGCAGGACATGCGGCGCTCCAGCGTGCCCAATACGTCCACCTGGACGTTCGACTATAACGCCGAAGTAGTGAAAACCGCCGATGCTCTCGGTTTCGAGCTGGCGTTCAGCCGCACCCAGTGGCTGCCCAAGGGCGGCTACGATGGCGACGCGTCGCTGGACGCGTTCATCGCGCTCGGTGCGATGGCGGCGGTCACGCAGAACATCCTCTTGATTTCAACCGTGCACGTGCTGTACGGACCGTGGCATCCGCTGCACTTTGCCAAATTCGGCGCCACGCTCGATCATATTTCAAAAGGGCGCTGGGGCGTCAATATCGTCACCGGCCACCGCGCGGTGGAGCACGAGATGTTCGGCGGCGAGCGCATCGAGCACGACCACCGCTACACGCTGGCCGGCGAGTTCTTCGACGTGGTGCAGCGGCTGTGGGGCGAGACCGAAAACTATTCGTTCGCGGGCCAGTCGCCGTGGCGCCTGAAGGATGCGTACGTGACACCGAAACCGCAGTTCGGCCGGCCTCTGCTGGTCAACGCCACCGGTTCCGAGGCCGGCATCGACTTCGCGGCCCAGTACTCGGACATCGTGTTCATCACCAGCCCCGGCGGCGCCCATATCGACAGCGCGCTGGACACCCTGCCTGCGCATACGGCCGCCGTGCGCAGCGCGGCGCAGGCGCGCGGGCGCCGGGTACGCACCCTGATCAACCCCATCATCGTGTGCCGCGACACCGAGCGCGAAGCGCATGACTATGCGCGCCAGATCGTCGCCACGAGCAGCCGCACCGGCAAGCAGGACTACGACAGCGACGCCCACGCGTGGCGCGGCCGGCGCGACAACCGTCACCAGCAGGGACTGGGCCTGGGCGGCAATATCGAGATTATCGGCAGCCCGCAGCAGGTGGTGGAACAGCTGCAGGCGCTGAAAGCCACCGGCATCGATGGCGTGCAACTGAGTTTTCATGATTTTCAGCCCGACCTGGAGCACTTCGGCGCACACGTGCTGCCGTTGCTGAAACAGGCCGGCTTGCGTTTATAACCTGCCAGGAGCAACCATGAGCTATTCCTATATCGACGCCGCCGCCCTCGACCGCCGCCTGGCCCAGGCTGGCGAGCTGGCCGTCATCGACTTGCGTTCCGCTGCCCAATTCGGCAAGTGGGGCGCGCCGCTGCACGCGGCCAACCTGTCATACGAACACCTGGAGCGCGACATCGGCTGGCGCGTGCCGCGGCGGGACACGGAACTGGTGCTGGTCGATGACGGCGGCCCCGAAGGCCACGCGGTGCTGGCTGCACACCAGCTTGAAGCGTTGGGCTACAGCGCGGTGCAGGTGCTCGACGGCGGCTTTCCCGCCTGGCTGGCCAGCAGCTTGACCGGCAGTTTTTCCGTGACCGGCAACGATTATTCCGAGCAGTTGCGTGCCCGGTACCAGCCGCCGTCGATCACGGTGCAGGAACTGCGGGCGCTGCACGAGCAGCAGCGCGACGTGATCGTGTTCGACACCCGCGCGCCGGACGAATACAACGCCGAGCACGTGCCCGGCGCCGTGAACGTGCCGGGGGCGGAACTGGTGCAGCGCTTCGGCGACCTGGCGCCGCGCGCGGAGACGTTGATTGTGGTGTCGTGCGCCTTGCTGGCGCGCGCCATCCTTGGCGCGCAAACGCTGATCAACGCCGGTGTGCCGAACCGGGTCGTGTATCTGCACGAAGGCACCAAGGCCTGGCGCGAAGCCGGCTACGAACTGGAACATGGCGCCAGCCGGTCGTATGGCGCGGTGACGGCCGCCGCCGGCGCCTATGCGCTGCAAGCGGTGCAGCGGTTGCGGCACCCCGCAGCCACTGCCGTCGACCTGGCCGCTATCGGGCACTGGCAAGGCGAAGCAGATCGCACCACGTACCTGATCGACGTGCGCAGCCCCGAGGAATACGCGGCCGGCCACGTGGCGGGCGCGCTGCCGGCGCCCGGCGGCCAGCTGATATTGGGCACGTTCCGCTACCTGGCCGTGCGCGGCGCGCGCCTGGTGCTGATCGACGATAACGGCGTGCGCGCCACCACCACCGCGCACTGGCTGGCCCAGCGCGGGTGGGAAGTACATGTGTACCGCACCGAGGCCGCGCTGCTGGCAGCATGAACCAACTTATCGAACCGACTGGAACCATAAATATGAGTGAGCATCAAGCATTGCACGTGATCGTCATCGGCGCCGGACCCGGCGGCCTGCTGCTGGCGCAGGGGTTGAAAAAACACGGGGTGAGCGTGGCCGTGTACGAGCGCGATCAGGCGCGCACCGATTACCTGCAGGGCTTCCGGCTGCAAATCCGCACCCGGGGCCTGGATGCGCTGCGCGCCTGCCTGCCGCCCGAACTGTATGCATCGTTCGACACCACGTATGCGGCGGCGCCGCCGGACTACGCGGTATTGTCCGAGCAGTTGCAGGAGCTGCCGCGCACCGTGGCAGACCCGGAACTGGAAAACAGCGAGCGCGATAAATCGGTAAGCCGCATCACCTTGCGCCAGGTGCTGCTGTCCGGGCTGGACGACGTGCTGCACTACGATAAGCAGTACGATCGCTACGAGGAACGCACCGACGGCAAGGTGGTGGCGTACTTCACCGACGGCAGCAGCGTGGTGGGCGACGTGCTGGTGGGCGCTGACGGCGCCAATTCGCGCGTGCGCCGCCAGTTGGTGCCGCAGGCGCGCTGGGTGGATACCGGCGCGCGCCGCCTGGCCGGCAAGATCGAGCTGACCGACGCCATCAAGCAGCAGGTGCCGGAACTGTTTTATCAAAAGACGCTGTCGGTGCAGTCGTCAGGCGGCTTTAACCTGTTTTTCACCAGCCATGAATTCCGCCCCGGCCACGAGGCGGTGGGCGCCATCGGCATCGAAGACCGCGCCGCCCTCGGCGCCCACGAAGGCCTGCTGTTTGATAACGCCAAGAGCTACATCATGTGGGCGCTTAGTGGCCTGCGCGAGCAACTGCCGGCGGACGATGAATTGTTCCGCTACGACGGCGACGAACTGCGCGCCTTCATCAACGGCGTGGTGGCCGACTGGCACCCGGCGTATCGCCAGCTGTTCGACCTGACCGACACCAGCACCCTGGGCGTGCTGCCGATCCGCACGTCGCTGCCGGTGGAACCGTGGTCCACGCGCCGCGTGACCCTGCTGGGCGACGCCATTCACAGCATGACGTACTTCCGCGCGCTGGGCGCCAACACGGCGATGGCCGATGCGGCGTTCTTCCTCAGGCACATCCTGGAACACCGCGACGGCGGCAAGCCGCTGCTGCCGGCGCTGCACGACTACGAGGCGCAGATGCTGGAACACGGTTTCGAGGCGGTGCGCAAATCGATCGCTGCCTTCGAAGCGGGCCACGCCACGTCCAGCAGCGGCGACTGGCAAGACGTGCGCAGCGCCACGGGGCAAAAGCTGTGGGTGCAAAGCCGGCAGACCAGGGTGGCGGCCTAGTTCCGCAAGACCGGAAACCACAGCAAGCGCAAATAGCCGGCTCGCACCAGCAGTTCCAGCAACTGGCGCAAATCGCCACCGGGCAGCGCTGCAAAGCGCTGTTCGAAACATCCCACATCGAATGCTCCCCGGTGCGCGGCCAGCCACGCCAGCGCCGGCGCCAGGTGTGCAGGCACCTCGGTATCGAGCGTGGTACGCGCCATCCATTCCTCGTCCCAGGCCGAGACTGAGAGCTGGATGCGCGGCGTGGCCGTCAACCTGGTCGTTTGCAGCTGGGCCATCGGGATCGCCTGCAGCCGGCTGTCGGCGCGCAGCGGCAGCGCTGGCGTGGCGGGCAGTACCAGGTCGGCGCCGCGCACCTGTTCCAGTACCGCTGGCAGTTGCCGCAGGTGCGCATCCAGTCTTGCTTCCAGCGCCAGGCGGGCCGGCGCTTCGGCGTTTGCTTCATACAGCGGCCGGCGCCAGGCCGGGTCTTGCAACAACAGGTCGCGCAAGCGTTGCAGCAGTCGCTCCATGGCGGCCGGCGGCCGCATGCCGATGCTGACCGAGAACGAATCCTCGGGCGCTTCGCTGCGGTGCCACGTACCGCGCGGCAGGAACAGCACGGAGCCGGGCCGCATGTCGATCCGTTCGAACGTGGCGTTTGACGGCTCGGGAAAGCCGGCGGGCGCCTGCGGATACAGCTCGTCGCCGGGCAGCATGTTCGGCCCGAACTGCTGGCCGGCCGGATACGCCAGTCCGTCGACCTTTGCCACGTAAAAGACCTTGCTGCCGGTGAGTTGAATCGAAATCACGTCGTCGGCATCGAAGTGACAGGCAATGCCGTCGCCGGCCGGCGAGGCAAATGCGCCCAGCCTGGCGCAACCGGCCGGCACGCCCAGTGCCCGTTCGATGGCGCGCAGCCAGGGCGTGGCGCCGGCCACCGCGGCATCGATATCGGGCAGGTACACCGACAATCCCATGCGATACAAACTGCCGGCGTTGGCATCGCTGCTGGCAGTACGCGCCTCGCGCGCGCCGCGTCCGAACGTGACCGGACCCTGGTACCGATGCGCGAGCGCTTCCAGGCTGGCGAATGCCGGGTCGCGCAGGACTGCAGGGAGAGCGGCGGCCGGTTGATGCGCCGCGAAATGGCGCTCGGGCCAGCTGGTGTCCAGGAACGCCTGCGCGGCTTGGGCGCCCAACAATTCTTCAAGCGCGCAAACCGGCCCGGCGCCCGGTGCGATGCAGCGCAACTGCGGCATGGCGTGTCCCCCATCGGTCGTTTAAATGCCCACTATAGCGAGTGCAGGAACAGGGCAGAACGAATCATTCGTCATATGATTATCAGGTTGCAGCACCGGTGCGTAATCATAATAAACAAGCGCATAAAAATTCGTTCTGGCGCCGGTTTTTTGTCGCTATAGTCGTCCGGCTAGTGCGGCCCTTCGCCGCCGTGCCATCTTCCAGGAGGAGTAGTTCATGACGTACAGAAATCTGGGTCGGACCGGTATCAAGGTCTCGCCTTTGTGCCTTGGCACCATGATGTTCGGCGGCCAGACCGACGAGCAGGTTGCGCGCCGCATCACCGACAAGGCGTTTGAGCAGGGCGTCAATTTCATCGATACCGCCAACGGCTACAACGGCGGCAAGTCGGAAGAAGTGGTGGGCCGCCTGATCGCCGAGCGGCGCAACGCGTGGGTGCTGGCCACCAAGTTCGTCAACCCCAACCCCGGCGCAGCGGGCCCCAACGACAGGGGCGCGTCGCGCAAGAACGTGATCCAGTCGGTGGAAGCGAGCCTGAAGCGCCTGGGCACCGATTACATCGACCTGTTTTACCTGCACCGCGAAGATCACGATACCCGTCCCGAGGAAACCGTGCGCGCGCTGGCCGACCTGGTTCAGGCGGGCAAGCTGCGCTACTGGGGCGTCTCCAACCACCGCGCGTGGAAGCTGGCCGAGTTTGTCCGCACCGCCGATCTGCTGGGCGTGGACCGGCCGGCCGCCACCCAGCCGTGCTACAACCTGGCCAACCGCCAGCCAGAAGCCGAGCATTTGTCGGCCGCCGAATACTATGGCGTCGGCGTGGTGTCATTCAGCCCGCTGGCGCGCGGCGTATTGACCGGCAAGTACGATCCGGCTGCGCCACCGGCCGAAGGCACGCGCGCAGGCCGCAACGACAAGCGCTTGCAGCAGACTGAATGGCGGCCCGAATCGCTGCAACTGGCGCAGGAAATCAAGCAGCACGCCGAGGCGCGCGGCATCAGCGCCGGCCAGTTTGCGCTGGCGTGGGTGCTCAACAACGAGCTGATCACGTCGGCCATCACCGGGCCGCGCACGGAAGAACAGTGGGACGACTACCTGCCGGCGCTGAACTACCAGTTCACGGCGGAAGACGAGGCGCTGGTGGACCGGCTGGTGGTGACCGGCCACCCGTCCACCCCCGGCTTCAACGATCCGAGCCACGTGGTGGTTGGGCGCAAGCCGCGTAGCGGCGGCTGATTTTCTCAACCCGCACGGCCGGGGTCGGAGCCCGAGCGGGGTCCGACCCTGCGTGATAATGGCAGCGTAGCGCTGCCGGTGCCGTTGGGGTGGGCGGCGGTTGGATTACAGCCGCAATCCCGCCTGCTTTAACAGCGGCACCACGCGTTCGCCGAAAAACTCCAGGTCGGGCTGGAAGTCGAAGAAGCTGCACTGGATGCCGTCAATGCCCGCCGCTTTCAGTGCGATCACCTGTTCCACGATCTGCTCCGGGCTGCCGATCAGGCGGATATTGCCCCCCACCGCGCGCGCGGCGTCCTGGCCGTGGTCCTTGCGGTCGCGCCAGGCGTGGGCGTCGCTGTTAAAGTTCTGCATGCTGGCGATCGGGTCCACGTGAGCCACGATGCGGTCGTGGTATGCCCAAGCTTCCTCCTCGGTTTCGCGGCAGACCACCATCGGGTTGATCAGCGTGCGCAGGTCGCGGCCCAGCGCGGCGCCGGCCGCCTTGATTTTGGCAGTGTGCGCCGGCAGCGAGGCCAGGGCGCTGGCGATGTCGCCGCCCCCGGGACTGGTGATGAACACCAGGTCCGAATGGTTGGCGGCAAAGTCGATCCCGGCCGCCGAGCCGGTGGCGTTGACCAGCAGCGGCCGGCCGTATTGAGGGCGCGGCGTGACGAACGCCTTGTCCACCTTCCACGACGACAGCGCAGGCGTGACCGAGTAATTGTCGTCGGCGGCCCACAGGTTCTGCGCAGCATCGAGGAATTCGGCAGCCAGCGCATAGCGCTGATCGTGCTCGATGCGCTGCCAGCCGAACATCTCGTGTTCCACCGCCCGGTGGCCGGTAACCACGTTGATGCCCCAGCGGCCCTTGGAAATATGATCGAGGGTGGCGCAGTACTTGGCAAAATGCAGCGGGTGCCAAGGGCCGTACAACACGTGGGTAGTGGCCACCAGGATGATGCGCCTGGTGATGGCGGTGAGCGCGGCCAGCGTGGTAAACGAATCGATCGCCTCGCCGTTGAACACGCCGCCGTAACCGCCCTTGGGCAGCCATTGCGACAGACCGAATGCCAGGTCGAAGCCGAAGTGTTCGGCGCGCTGCACCAGCGCGGCGTTGTAGTCGAAGGTCCAGCTGGTGGTGCGCTCCAGGTGCGAGGCGCTCCAGCCGCCGGCCTGGATCGGCAGGAACAATCCCAGCATCATCGGCTGGCGCAGCACCTGCGATACCGGGCTGTCCGGAAAATCGGACGGCGCCGGAAAGCGGCTGATGGTCGGGATAGTCGTGGCGGGTAACTCTGGTGCGAGGGCGGAGGCTGCGGTCATGGTGGTCCTTTATGGGCAAGAAGTGCTGGCGCTTACAGCGCAAAGCGGTAATAGGAAAATGGCAGCGCGGGTTCCGGTTGCGGCAACGGTGGCGGCGCCGGGGCAAATGCGGGCGCCGGCACCGCGCCGATCAGGCTGCGCGTGTACGGGTTGACCGGGTTGTGCCAGATGGTGTGGTGGTCGCCGCTTTCGACGATGCGCCCGCCGTTCATCACCAGCACCCTGTCGGCGATATAGCGCACCACCGACAGGTCGTGCGAGATGAACAGGTAAGACAGGCCGAACTCCTGCTTCAGGTCCACCAGCAGATTGAGGATCTGCGCTTGCACCGACACGTCGAGGGCGGACACCGGCTCGTCGCAGATCAGCAGCGACGGTTGCAGCACCAGTGCGCGGGCAATGCCGATGCGCTGCCGCTGGCCACCCGAAAACTCGTGCGGATAGCGGTCCAGCGTGCCGGTGGGCAGCCCTACCTGGTCGACGATGCGGCGCGCCCGCCGGCGGCGTTCGGCGGCATCGCTCACACCATGCACGCGCAGTGCGCTGTCGAGGATGTCGGCCACGCTGTGGCGCGGGTTGAGCGACGCATACGGGTCCTGGAACACCATCTGCGCCTGGCGCCGGAACGGCAGCAGCGCCTTGCCGCGCAGGTGCGTGATATCGTCACCATCGAACACGATGCGGCCTGCCGCCGGCTCCACGAGGCGCAGGATGGTCTTGCCCAGCGTGGACTTGCCGCAGCCCGATTCGCCAACCAGGCCCACGGTTTCGCCGGCGCCGATGTCGAACGAAACGCGGTCCACCGCCGTGACCGCGCCGCCGGCGGCCGGGTAGCGCGTGGTCAGGTCGGCCAGCTGCAGCAGCGGCGGGGCGGCCGCTGCGCGCACCGGGCGGGCGGCGGTTGCAGCCGCCGCCGCGCCGGGGCCGTCCCTGCGTTCGCGGCTGAGGGTGAAGTGGCGCGCGCCGCTGGCTGCATCGACACGGGCAGTGACTTCCAGCAGGCGCTGCGCACGGTAGTGCAGCGCGCCGTCCAGGCTGAGCGACGCGCCGAGCAGGCCCCGCGTGTAGTCGTGCGCGGGCGCCGTGAATAGCTGCCCGGTGGGGCCTTGCTCCAGTTGCTCGCCGCCGTACATGACGGCCACGCGGTCTGCCCATTGGCCCACCACGCCCAGGTCGTGGGTGATCAACAGCAGGGCCATGCCGAATTCGCGGCGCAGCGTATCGAGCAGTTCCAGCACCTGGGCCTGGATGGTCACATCGAGCGCGGTGGTGGGTTCGTCGGCGATCAGCAGGCGCGGGCGGCAGGCCACGGCCATGGCGATCATCACCCTTTGCCGCTGGCCGCCCGACAGGTGATGCGGATAGTCGTCGATGCGGCGCTGCGGTTCCGGCAGTTTGACCAGGTCCAGCAGCTCGAGCGCGCGGCCGCGCGCCGCCGCCTTCGACAGTGGCTGGTGGCGCCGCAGCACTTCCACGATCTGCTGGCCGATGGTGAGCACCGGGTTCAGGGACGTCATCGGCTCCTGGAAGATCATCGAGATGGCGCTGCCGCGCAGAGCCCGCAGCTCGGCGGCCGGCAGGCTTACCAGGTCGCGGCCTTCGAACAGGATCTGGCGGCCGAGGCGCGCGGTGTCGGGCAACAGCCGCATCAGGGCCAGCGCGGTGCTCGATTTGCCGCAGCCCGACTCGCCCACCAGCGCCAGGGTTTCGCCGGCGGCAATCGACAGATCGAGTCCGCGCACCGCGTGGTGGGCGCCGAAGTGAACGTCCAGTTGTTGTACTTCCAGCAGCGCGCTCATTCGGTCCGGCTCCGCAGGCGTGGGTTCAGCGCTTCGTTCAAGCCGTCGCCCACCAGGTTCAGGGACAGCACCGCGACGATGATCGCGCTGCCGGGTATGGCCGTCAGGTACCAGGCCGTGCGCAGCATGTCGCGCCCACTGCCGATCAGGCTGCCCCAGCTCACGCGATTCGGATCGCCGAGGCCGAGGAACGACAGCGCCGATTCCATCAGGATCGCGGTGGCCACCATGACCGAGGTGGTGACGATGATGGGCGGCAGCGCGTTGGGCAGGATCTCGCGCACGATGATGTGGGCATTGCTGTAACCGAGGCTGCGCGCGGCCAGCACGAAGTCGCGCTGCTTCAAGGTGCGGAACTCGGCCCGCACCAGCCGCGCCACCGTGGTCCACGACGTGGCGCCGATGGTCAGTGCGATGACGCCGATGGTGGGCGGCGCGATCGACACCACCACGATAATGAGCAGGAACGACGGCGTGGCCTGAAACAATTCCATCAGCCGCACCAGCGCGCCGTCGACTCTGCCGCCGAAATAGCCGGCGCATGCGCCGATCACGGTGCCGATGGTGAGACCGATGGCGGCGGCGGCCACGCCGATCAGCAGCGATGCGCGGGCGCCGTGCACCACGCCCGCTGTTAGGTCGCGGCCCAGCGAGTCGGTGCCGAGCCAGTACTGGCTGTCCTGGCCGGGCCACAGCAGCGGTGGCGCCACCATGTCGAGCGGATCGCCGGGGTACAGCCACGGCGCGGCAAGGGCGGCGGCCACGATCAGCAACAGCAGCACGGTGCCGCTCATGGCGGCGGGATTGCGCAGGTACAGGCGCAGCGCCTGCCAGCCCGGTGCGCGTGCCGGCGCCGCAGCGGTAGCGGCGACGGCCGGCGGCGCCGGGATGGCGGCAATCGACGGCGCCGTTGGTGCAGGTGGCGCAGGTGGTGCAGGTGGCGCCACCACGATGCGCAGGTTATGCGGATTGCCGCGCGCGGTGCGCGGGCGGTGTTTGGTATCCATCAACATGGTCAAGCCTTGATCCGTGGGTCCAGCCAGGCATGGAGCACATCGACCAGCAAGTTGGCGATGATGACCATGAACGACGACAGCAGCAGCACGCCGAGCGACACCGCGTAATCGCGCCCCTGCACGGCTTCGAGCGCGAGCCGCCCCAGGCCCGGCCAGCTGAACACGGTCTCGATCACCACCGCGCCGCCCAGCAGGTTGCCGAGGTGGATGCCGGCCACCGTGGTCACCGGCAGCAGCGCGTTGCGCAGCACGTGGCGCAGCTGGATCGTCACCGGGTGCAAACCCTTGGCGCGCGCGGTGCGCACGTAATCGTAGGTTTGCACTTCCAGCATGGCGGCGCGCGTCAGGCGGGCGTAGATGGCGATGAACACGGTGGACAGCGCCAGCGCCGGCAGCACCGCGTGGCGCAGGCGGTCCGCGATGGCATCCCAACCGGTGAGCGCGGCGCCCACCGTCATGCTGCCGTCGCTGGGCAACAGGCCCCAGTGCACCGAGAACAGCACCACTGCCATCAGGCCGATCCAGAAACCGGGCGTGGAGTACAGCAGCAGCGTTACCAGCGTGAGCACGCGGTCCGGCCACTTGCCGGCCCACGTGGCCATCACCGCACCGCAGGCAATTCCCAGCACCACCGACAGCGTCAGCGCGCTGGCCATCAGGAGCAGGGTATTGGGCAGGCGGCTCCAGATCAGGTCCACCACCGGCATGTTGAAGCGCGGCGAGTAGCCCAGGCTGAAGTGCGCGAGATGGTTCAGGTAGTTCAGCAACTGCTGCCACACCGGCTGATCGAGGCCGAAATGGCTGCGCATCATGGCCATGGTTTCGGCGGTAGCGGCGCCCGATTCGCCGGCCAGCACGTCGGCAGCATCGCCGGGCACCAGCTGCAGCAGCAGGAAGTTGAGGATCACGATGCCCAGCACCGTGGGCAGCGCGCGGGTGACGGCGCGCCGCAGCACGCCGCCCATGCGCAGCAGGGAAGAAAACGTGGTCATGAAACGCGCCTCATGGAGTCAGGTACACGGTGGCGAAATTGCCGTCGAGGCCATTCGGTGTGGGCGTGTGGTCGTGCACGCGCCGGTTGTATAACGTGACCTGCTGCGCCGTCACCAGGTTGATGTCGGGAAGCTGCTCGCCCACGATCTGCTGGATGCGGGCGAATTGCGCCACCCGCCTGTCGGGTTCGAGTTCCACCGCCACCTGGGCAAACAGCCGGTCCACCTCGTCGTTGCGGAAGTGCGAAGCATTGGTAAAGGGCACGCCCTGCCTGAACCCCTGCGACCAGTACAGCCGCTGCACGCCGATGGTGGGATCGAACAGGTTGCTCATGCCGTTGACGGCAAAGTCGAACTGGCGGTCGGTGTACACCCGCTTCAGGTACGCCGGCAAATCCTGGCTGCGGATGGTCACCGCGATACCGAGGCGCGCCAGTGCCGACTTGATGTAGTTGGCGGTGCGCGCGGGCGCGTCGCCGATGGGCAGCGGATCGAGCGTGAGCGCGAAGCGGGTGCCGTTGGCGCCGCCCTGGCGCGGGTAGCCGGCGCCGTCGAGCAGCGCATTGGCCTTGACCACGTCGTACGGATACGGCGACGGCGCTGCGCTGTAATACGGATTGCCGGGCAGGATGGGGCTGTGGATGGTGGTGGCATAGCCGTAGAACACGGCGTTTTTCACCACGTCGCGCTGCAGCGCGTGGGCGATGGCCTGGCGCACCGCCAGCTTGGACAACTGCGGCTGATCGAGGTTGAACTCGAGTCGCACCGGCCCTGCCTGCAACTGGTAGCCGCTGGTTTCCACACCCAGTTTCGGGTTGGCTTTCAGGCGCGCCAGGTCGCCGAGCGGCACCGGCGTGTCGCCGCCGAGGTCCACGCTGCCGTTTTCGAAGGCGATCGCGCGGCCGGCGGCATCCGGGATCAGCTTGACGATGATCTTGTCCAGGTAAGGGCGCGGCGCGTCCCAGTAATCGGGATTGCGCACGTACTCGATGTAGCTGCCGCGCACCCAGCGCGAGAATTTGAACGGCCCGGTGCCGATCGGGGCGGTGTTGTTGGGGTTCGATAGCGGATCGGTGCCTGCGTAGCGGTGCCGCGGCACGATTGGCGACTCCGATGCCGAAAACGCCTTGATCAGGTAAGGCGCCGGCTGCGACAGGTCGAGTACCACCGTGTGGGCATCGGGCGTGCGCACGGCCACCAGGTTGGCAAACGTGCTTTTGCCGCGCGGGTGCACCTGTTTGAGCAGGTCGAGCGAATACGCCACGTCGGCCGACGTAAACGGTTTGCCGTCGTGCCAGGTCACGCCCTTGCGCAAGGTGAAGGTATAGTGCTTGCCGTCCGCGCTGATGCGCCAGGCGGTGGCCAGTTGCGGTGTGGGCCGGTACTGGAAATCGTAGGCCAGCAGGCCTTCGGTCACCTTGGCGCTCACCTTGAGCACCGGCACCGCGCTGGTGGTCAGGTTCACCAGCGACGGCGGCTCGGGTGTGACGACGAAATTCAGGGTGCCGCCGCGCACCGGTGCAGCGCTGGCGGCAGGCAAGGCTGCTGCAGCCAGAGTGGCCAGCGCGGCGAACAGGCAGGGCCAGACAGCTCGCACCATCACGCCGCCAACGCCGGCCGGCGTCCGTCCAGCAGTGCCAGGGCCGCTCGCAGCGGCGCGGGATCGATCCACGCCGCGAGGTCGAAGTCGGCGGGCAGGAAGCCGTGCGCAAGCAGGAAATGCTTGAAGTTGTCGAGGGCGGCCACCGAGTCGGTCGCGAGGTCCAGGTGCAGGTGGTGGTGCAGGCGCGGGCCGTAGGCATGGCGCACCCACAGTTCCGCGCTGCGGGTTTCGCGCGCGATGTACGCGGTGGTGTCGGCCGCATGCGCCTCGGCCCAGCGGCCGGCCTCGATGGCGCGTGCCAGCACCCGCGCCACCAGGTCGGGGCGGGCGTCGAGCAGCGCCTGGTCCACTGTCAGCGGTCGCGGGGCGCCATTGTTGGCGTGCAGCAGGCGGTTCGGCTGCTGGCTGATGTCCACTACCACGTCGGCCTGGGCCAGGTTGGCAGCCGCCAGCCCGGTGGCGCCCTTGGCGAATACCACGTCCACCTCGCCGGCCAGCAGTGCCGCCACCTCGCGGCTGAATTCCTGCTGGCCATGGGTGCGCAGCAGCCGCGCATAACCCTGGTCGGCCACCGGTTTGGCATCGGCCAGGCCCAGCGGGGCGTAAGGGAGATCGACCAGTTGCACGTCGTCCAGCGTCAACCCGGCCACGTCGAGCAGGGTGGCAAAGCCGCGCAGTGCGGTGGCGCGATGAAAATCGACCACGCCGCCGGTGGCCTGGGCATGGGTGTTCAGGGGCAGGCCGAAGCGTTTGCCGCGCAACTGTGCCAGGGTATCGATGCCGGCGCGGCGCAAGGCCAGCAATCCCTGGAATTCGTCCACCCAGGTAAGCCCGATCACGCGCGTGGCAGCGCCGGCCGAACGCGCCCACAGCGCCGGAATATTGCCGCCCTGGCGGAACGAATGCGGCTGCGAATGGGTAAAGTGCGAGCGGCGAATGGCCGGGTCGTCGGCGTCCTGCAAGGCGCGGATATTGAGGCCGTCGGCGGCGAATTCCTGCGCCAGCCAGCCCTGCTGGATGGCGATGCCGAACGGCGTGGGCGCCGGGCAGCGCGTGTACCACAGGGTGTCGATGGCGGCGTCGCTGCGATTGTCGTGGGGGGAAGTCATGCGGTTTCTCCAGAAGGGGGCAGGTAAGGTTCGCGGGTGAAGGGCAGGGTGGCCATCAGGCGCCGGGCTTCGGCGCGGGCGGCGGCGGCGTCCTGCGGCCACGGGCCTTCCAGGGCGCGATCCACCACGCCGCGCGTGAGGTGCGGCGCAAAGCGCGCAATGAATTCGTACACATAGGAGCGCAGGTGGGCGCCACGGCGCACCGCCAGCCAGGTCGTGCGCGGCGCCAACACCTGGCCCACGTCCACTGCCCGCAAGCTGCTGTCGGCCACCGGATCGAAGGCGATCGAGGCCAGCAAGCCGACGCCGAAGCCCATCTCCACGTATTGTTTGATGACGTCCGAATCCATCGCCGTGAGCACCACGTTGGGGCGCAGTCCCGCTCGGCCGAATGCGCCGTCCAGGTGGCGGCGGCCCGTGTAGCCATGGTCGTACGTGATCAGCGGGTACTTTGCCAGATCGGCCAGCGTGGGATGGGCGCAGTCTAGCAGCGGGTGGCCGGCAGGCACCACGGCCAGGTGGCGCCACAGGTAGCATGGCAGGGCCACCAGCTCGGGCACATCGTCGAGGCCTTCGGTGGCAATGCCGATATCGGCGTTGCCGGCGGCCACCCATTTGCCCACGTGTTCGGGACTGCATTGTTTGAACGCCAGCCGTACCTGCGGAAAGTCGCGGCGAAACGCCGGCACCAGCGGCGGCAGCGCATAGCGCGCCTGGGCATGGGTGGCGGCCACCGTGAGCGTGCCCTCGCTGCTGGCGGCGTAGTCCTGGTTGGCGCGCTGCAGCTGGTCGGCTTCCTGCAGCAGGCGGTTCACCAGCCGCACAATGGTCTTGCCAGGTTCGCTCAAACCCATGATGCGCTTGCTGCGGCGGGCAAACACGGGCACGCCGATTTCATCCTCGAAATCGCGGATCTGGCGGTTGATGCCGGGCTGCGATGTGGCCGATACCGCGGCCAGCGCGGTCATGCTGTAATTGAGTCGCGTGAGATCGCGGACGGTACGCAACTGCTGGAAGTTCATGGGGGCGCTCCTTGAAACCAACCGGGAACGGATAGCCTAAAGCCTGGCAGTCGGAAATAAAACGAACACTTTTATGGTTAGATATACGTTTTCGGCTCCGGCCATCGGCGGCGCGCTTGTGCTGGCTCAAATTCGGATGTTGCCTGCGAACTAGAATTTCGGAATGGCAATTTTTAACCGACAGCATCTTTCGACACGCCGGCCGCAGCATGGCTCGGTATCGTTGATGGTCGTCCTGGCGCTGCTGGTCATCGTCGGCGCCTACGGCATGGTGCTCGACCTCGGGCGGGTGTATCACCGCCGGCTGGAATTCGACACCGTGGCGCGCGCGGCGGCGCTGGCCGCCGCCCAGCAGCTCAATGGTACGCCCGCCGGGATCGACGCCGCGCTGGCCGAGGCGCGGCTTGCCGTGGCGGGCATGACCTACGATTCGAATCAGCGGTCGGTAACGTGGGCCGACAATGCGCTGGGGTTTGGCGCCGGGCCCGATGGCGGCTGGTTCGATGCCGCCACGGCCCGCAGCAACCCGGCCGCCGTCTGGTTCGTGCAGGCCGATACCGCCAGGCTGGGGGCGCCGCAAAACAGTCTTGGTCTGCTGGTCATGCACTGGGTGGCGGCAGCTCTGACCACGGTGCCGGTCGGCGCCACGGCGGTGGCGGGACGTACCGGCATTGATGCCGATCCGCTGGCGGTATGCGCCATGTCCACGGTGGCGGCGGCGCCACGCGTCAATCCCGGCGGGCCGGCCACGCCGGAACTGGTGGAATACGGCTTCCGGCGCGGCGTGGGCTACGACCTGATGCAGCTCAATCCGCACGGCACGGTGCCGGCAAATTTTCTGGTCCATCCTTTCGCGCTGCCCGGGTCTGCCGGCGCCGCCGGCGGTACCGCCGGCGCCGCGCCGGCCAACGTGGGGCCGTACGTGTGCGCGGGCCAGCTGGCGATTCCCCGCGTCAGTGGCGGGCGCCTCGCGGTGGCGCAGCCGTTTCCGCTCGCGGCCCTGTACCGGCAGCTCAATTCACGCCTGAACCAGTACGAGAATGCGCTGTGCACGTCGGCGACGGCGCCGCCGGACCGCAACATCAAGTCCTATGCCTACGATACGCCCGTGCCGTGGATGACGCTGAAACCGGGGCAGCAGGGCGCGCTCGGCACCACGCTGGACGGCAAGCGCTGGACCGTGGCCGACCCGCTGCCGGCGCCAACCGGCAATACTGCCACGCAGTACGGCACGCTGTGGTCCTACGCCCGGCCGGTGCCGTTCAGCGCCTATGCCGCCGGCGTGGACGAACCGGCGGCCGGGTATGCGCCGTTTGCCACCGGCGACTGGCCCGTGCTGTACGCACCGGGCGCCCCCACGGCCAAGAGCTACCCGAGCGGCACGGGCACGCCGTACGGGTCGACGTCGTCGACATTCTGGGCCGGGCCGCCCGCCACCTTGCGCGGCATCGCCAACCGGCGCGTGCTGCGGGTGCCGCTGCTGGCGTGCCCGGTGCCGGCGGGTGCCACCGCGTCGGTGCTGGGCGTGGCGCGGTTCCTGCTGACGACGCCCGCCACCGACACCAGCATCTACGCGGAGTTCGGCGGCATGGCGCCCGAGCACGCGCTGGGCGGCACCGTGGAGTTGTACCGGTGAGCGCACGCGGCACGTCGCGCGGCATCGTGACGGCGGAGTTTGCGCTGGTGCTGGTGGTGTTCATGACGTGCGTGTGCGCGCTGCTGGAACTGGTGCGCGCGATGTATTTGTTCGGCACCCTGTCGATGGTTACCCAGCGCGCCGCAGTGCTGGCGGCAAATGCCAACTTCCGCGATGCGGCGGCCGTGCAGCAGGTACGCGAACAGGCATTGTTCCGCAACAGTCCGGGCACGTTGATCATGGGCGCCCCGGTCAGCGACGCGTACGTACGGATCAGTTACCTGTCGCTGTCCGGACCGCAGGGGGCGATGATCGCCCCGATTGCGGCCGGCGCCTTGCCGGCATGCCCGGTCGACAATCGCGTGGCCTGCCTGCGTGACCCGTACGGCAGTGCCTGCATCCGGCTGGTTAAGGTGCAGATCTGCGATCCCGCGTTTGAAGCCACGTGCGAGCGGGTGGCGTACCGCAGCGTGTTCTCGTCGCTGCCGCTGCCGCTCAAGCTGCCCAGCGCCCCGGCCATCGCGCCTGCCGAAACGCTGGGGGCGATGCCGGGCGACGCGCCGTGCGGCACGCCGTAAGCTCAGGCATTGACTGCGGCGGGCAAGCGCGCGATGACCTTGATCTCGAACTGGAATCCGTACAGCCACGTCACCCCCACGCCGGTCAGGGTAGGGTGGGGTGCGGCGCCCCAGTACTCGGGCACCACTTGCCACACGGTGTCGAAATTGCGTTCCGGGTCCACCACGAACATGGTCACATCCTGCACGTCGTCGAAGGCGCAGCCGGCAGCGGCCAGCACCGCGTTCAGGTTGTCGAAGGCCAGGCGCACCTGGGCTGCCAGGTCCGGCTCCGGCGAGCCGTCCGGGCGGCTGCCTACCTGGCCCGAGACGAACAGCAGGCCGTTGGCGCGTACCGCCGGCGAATAGCGGTTCTTTTCGTACAGGGCTTGCCTGCCGGCGGGGAATACCACATCGCGTTGAGGGGTGGTCGTGTTCTGGTTCATGTCACTGCTCCGGTTGGTGTACGTGCCGCCACTGTACTTGCATGGGTTCCATTGATAAACTAGATAAATACTGCATCACTGTTTGCTGCAGCCAAATAATCAAGGAATGCCGATGGATCGATTCGATGCCATGCAAGCCTATGCGCGGGTGGTGGAGGCGGGCAGTTTTACCCGCGCGGCCGCCACCCTGGGCCTGAGCCGCACCAGCGTCACGCAACTGGTGCAGCAGCTCGAAGCGCGGCTGGGCGTCAAGCTGCTCCACCGCACCACGCGCCAGGTCAACGTGACGGCCGATGGCGCCGTGTATTACGACCGCGTGATCCGGCTGCTGGCCGACCTGGCCGATACCGAATCGAGCCTGTCCGGCGCCTCGGCGCAGCCGGTGGGCCGGCTCAAGGTGGACGTTCCCAGTCCGCTGGCGCGCATGATCCTGATGCCGGCGCTGCCCGACTTCCATGCCCGTTATCCCGAGCTGCAAATCGACATGGGCGTGAGCGACCGCGCCATCGACATCATCGGCGAGAACGTCGACTGCGTGGTGCGGGGCGGTGCGCTGACCGATCAATCCCTCAAGGCGCGCCACGTGGGCGACCTGCAACTGGCCCTGTATGCGGCGCCGTCTTATCTCGCACGCGCCGGCACGCCCGCGCATCCGCGCGCGCTCGAAGACACGCACCACCGCATCGTGGGTTTCATGTGGGGCCGCAGCGGCAAAACCTATCCGGTGACGATGCGGCACGCGCACGGCGGTGAGGACGTGACGGTCGATGGCCGCTACGTGGTGGCCGTGGACGACGGCAACGCCTACCTCGCCGCCGGGCTGGCCGGCATGGGCGTGTTATGGCTGCCGCACTACATGGCCGGACCGCACCTGGCCACCGGCGAGCTGCGGACGCTGTTCCAGGACTGGCGCCTGGCGCCGATGCCGCTGCACGTGGCGTATGCGCCCAACCGTTACGTGAGCACGCGGCTGCGGGTGTTCATCGACTGGGTGGCGGAACTGATGCAGGTCCATGCGCCCGTTGAGCGGCCCGCGCCGGCAGCGGCGGCGCCGTGATCACGGTTGGGCCGTCACGTGGTCCAGCAGCCAGCTGTCGATCGCGGCCCGGTGCGCGGGTGACGTCAGGTGCACCTGCTGCGGATCGAGCGTCAGATTGAAGCGCGTGCGTATCGAGTTGAACACAGCCATGGTGGATGTGGGCGGCGTGACCATGTCGTTAAAACCGGTGTAATACAGGCCGGGCGCGCGCAGGCGCCGCGCGAAATTGACGGTGTCGTAATAGGCAGTCGTGGCCACTTTGGCATCGATGGGCTGGTCCTGCACGCGGCCGGCGGCATCCTGGCGGAACAGTCCGGGCCAGCCGCCCGCGCGGCCATGCAGGTATCCCGTGACGTCGCTGAAGGCCGGGTAGGACGCGATTGTGCCCGTCACGCGCGCATCGAGCGCGCTGGCCACGATGGCCAGCTGGCCGCCCTGGCTGCCGCCTTGCACCACCAGCTGTTTGCCGTTCCACTTCGGATGCAGCGCCAGGTAATCGAGCGCGCGCAGGGCGCCCAGGTACACCCGCCGGTAGTAGTATGCATCGCGATTGTCGAGGTGGTAGCGGTTGTAGCTCTCCAGCGCTCCCGTGTTCAGCTGCTCGTACAACTCGGGCGGCAGGTTGACCGGGATGCCGTGGATGCCGATCTGCAGCGTGATAAAACCCTTGGCCGCCAGCTCGGGCGTGCCCTGGTAACCGCGCACGCCGGCGCCGGGCACCTGCAGCACGGCCGGATACGGGCCCGCGCCGCGCGGCACCGACAGCACCCCGTAAATACGCGTGGGGCGCGCGCCCGGCAACTGCGCCACGTTCTGGAAGTGCAGGTACGACACTTCCACTTGTTCGGTGGACAGCGCCGGTGCGGGCGTCAGCGTGTATTCGGGCGCCACCCGGTCCAGCGCCTGCCGCTGATCTTTCCAGAACTGGTCGAAGTCGGCGGGCTTGGTCTGTACGGGGCGGATGGCCCGCGGATCGAAGGCGGCGGTGGCCCGCGCTTCGAGGCGCCGGCCCGCCACCGTGGCGGTCACCAGGCACCGCACGAAGCCCGGTTGCGCTGGGCCAGTCACCGGCAGGCGCAAGCCCTCGGGCGGCACCATGGCAGTGCGCTCCGGCCCCTCCAGCATGTCCGGTCCCAGCCGGTACGTGATGGGCACGCCCCCGGCCGGATACGGTTGCAGGTTGAACTTGACCAGGAATTCGGCAGCCTGGCCCGACTGGTAGGTCCAGCCCGGCCGGTCCAGGCTGACCTGCAACGGCGTTTCGCTCCCGGTCACCAGGACCGTGGTGATCGAGGCCCGGGTGGCCGTGGCGGTGCCTGGAGCCAGCAATTGCGCCGCCAGCAGCGCAGCGGCAAGGAGACGGGACAGGTTCAGTGGTTTCATGCCCCGGATTTTAACGGGTGCCGCGCCCGCCCGCGCAGCGTGCGCCAATAACAATCATTCGGTTGCGCACAACTGTGGCGCTTGACCTTGTGTGACAAATGTCGCACAATCGTCATCCCTGTCACATACTTTGCATAGCGCACCCCATGTCCATCCCGTCGATTACCGAATTGTGCCTGTTGAAGGCTTTATGGCGCCAGCATCCGCTCAGCGCGCGCGAACTGCACCAGCAGGTGGAGCAGGAACTGGGCTGGTCGTACTCGTCCACCCGCAAGACGCTCGAGCGCATGCTGGAAAAAGGCATGGTTGACCAGCAGGTGCGGCACGGGGTGCAGGTGTACCTGGCGGTGCTGGAAAAAGTGGACACGCTGGCCGCCTTTGCCCACGATTTCGGCACCCGCGTGATGGAACTCGATACGCCGCTGCCGGTGGCCATGTTCACCGGCAGCAAGTTGGTGGACGACCAAGAGCTGGCCCAGCTCGAACAACTGTTGCAGGACTGGCCCGACGCGACCGGAGACCAACCCACATGACTGCCAGCGTCCTGTCGCAGCTCGCGGGGTTGGTCCAACCCGGCGGGCTGGAAATCGTGCTGGCACGCCTGCTGCTGGCCGCCGCCGGCTCGCTGGCGGCGGGGTGCGCGGTATGGGCCGTCGCCATCGCCTGCGTGCGGCGCTGGCCCGCGCTGGCCGAGCAGCGTTCGTTGTGGTTGCTGGGCCAGGTGGCGGTGGCGGCGGTGTTTGTCGCCATGCTGCTGCCGCACACCGAGAACCTGCGCGTGGTGCCGGTGATCGAGATCGCCGATGGCACGCCCGCACCGGCGGCTGCCATCGCGCCTCCGGTGGCTACCGCGGGCGCCGTGGCGGCGGCGGCCCTGCCGGTCGCGGAAGCCGTCCTGGAACCGCGCGCCTGGCTCCATTACGGCGCGTGCGGCTGGCTGGTGCTGTACTTGCTGGGTCTGGGACATGCCGTATGGCGCCAGCAGCGCGCCCGCCGTCTGCTGCACGCGCTGGCGGCCGGCGGCCAGCCGCTGGCACCGGCCGCCGGCCATGCCGGGCTCGCCGGACGCCACGGGGCGGTGCTGCCCGCCGTGATCGAAGTGGCGGCGCCCATTTCGCCCATGCTGCACGGGTTGGTCAAGCCGCGTCTGCTGCTGCCGCGCCACCTGCGCAGCTTCGAACCGCTGCAGCAGCAGCTGATCGTGGAACACGAATTGACGCACTGGCGCCGTCACGACCTGCCGCTGGGCGTGGCGGCGCTGGTGCTGGAATGCCTGTTCTGGTTCAATCCCTTCATGCGCTTGTTGCGCGTGCGCCTGGGCTGGTCGCAGGAATTCGGCTGCGACCGCGACGTGCTGCGCGGCCGGCCGGCGGCCGAACGCAAGGCCTACGCGGCGGCGCTGGTCGCCCAGTTGAAACTGCAACGGCAACCCGCCGGCATGGCGCTGGCCTTCGGCGCCACCGGCGAACCCACGTTGCTGGCCCGCGTGGCGCTGATCCGCACGCCCACCATGGGGCGTGGACGCTGGTCGCGCTGGGGCGCACTGGCCGCTCTGCTGGCGGTGGCTGCCGCCATCCTGGCGCTGCAGCCGGTGTTGAGCTGGCGCGCCGACGCGGGGCCCGACGGCCAGTCGCCAGCACTGCTGGCCGGCGCCTGGTCCGTGCCGGCGCCCCCCATGTCGTCCGCCGCCACCGCACCCGCCATGCTCGACTGCACGCTGGTGGTCGACGCGGCCAGCGGCGCGGCGCTGGTGCGCACCGGCACGTGCGACACGCGCGTGACGCCGGCGTCCACCTTCAAGATTCCGATCAGCCTGATGGGCTTTGACAGCGGCGTGCTGCGCGACGCGCACGCGCCTTACCTGCCGTACAAGGCCAGTTACGCGGCCGCCAACCGTGGGTGGCGGCACGGCACCGACCCCGCCGGCTGGCTGCGCGAATCGATCGTCTGGTATTCGCAGCAGGTGACGGCCAGGCTGGGCGCGGACAGCGTGCGCAACTATGTCCGCCTGTTCGACTACGGCAACCGCAACCTGGCCAGCGTGGCCGGCGTGGACGATGCGATCTCGGTCTCGGAAGTGAGCCCCACGCTGCGCATTTCGCCGCAGGAGCAAACCGTCTTCCTGCGCAAGCTGGTCAACCGCGAGTTGCCGGTGTCGGCCCACGCATACGACGTCACCGCGCGCCTGCTCAAGGTCGATGCGCCGGCGGGCGGCTGGACCGTGCATGGCAAGACCGGCACCGCCCCCGCACTGCTGGCGGACGGCAGCGCCGACGCCACGCAGTACATCGGCTGGTACGTGGGCTGGGCCGTCAAGGACGGCCGCACGCTGGTGTTTGCCCGCCTGCTGCAGCAAGCGGCCGGCGGTCCGCAATATGCCGGCGCCAGCGCCCGCGCCGGTTTCCTCGACGACCTGGCGCGGCGCAAGCTATGAACCGGCGGCTGGCGGGGTGCGCGCTGGCGGCGCTGCAACTGCCACCGCTGGCGGCGCGCGCCCAGGAGCCGGCGCCGGAACCGGTGCCCACGGTGGTGGTCACCGGCACCAGGGCGCCGGTCGTGCATAAGCTCGACAAAACGGTCTATGACGTGTCGAACCTGGCGCGGGCCGCCAACGGTTCGGCGCAAGATGTACTGCAGGCCACACCGGACGTTTCGGTGACGGCCGACGGCAGCATCGCAGTGCGCGGCAATCCGCGGGTGACGATCCTGATCGACGGCAAACCGACTGCCATGCTGGCCGGCGACGGCGAGGCCAGGGCCGTGGCGCTGCAAACCATGGCCGGCGCCGATATCGCCGGGGTGGAAGTCATCACCAACCCGTCGGCGGGCTACAACGCCAACGGCGGCGCGATCCTGAACCTGGTCTTGAAGCGCAAGCGCCAGCCCGGTGCGCATGGCCAACTGCAGGCCAGCATGGCCGATCGCGGCCTGTGGAATGCCGGCGCGTCGGGCGACCTGGCGCGCGGTCCTTGGGGCGGGCACGCCACCGTGGCGCTGCGCCACGACGGCACCGAAAAGCGCCGCTCCACCCAGGTGGCGTGGAACAATCCCGTCACCGGACAGGCCGGGCAGACCAGCCAGACATCGCAGGTATTCATCCGCCGCACGGTCGCCAGCGGAGCGCTCGGCGTCGACTACGCATTGGACGACGCCGCCAGCCTGAGCCTGTCCACGCGGTACAACCGGCGCCAGTCGCGGCCCTGGCTCGACGTGCTCAACACCGGGCGGGTCGACGGCGCGGACACCGCGTACCACCGCATCTCCTACGGTCCCAACCGGCAGTCCGACCGCAGCGCCAGCCTGGGGTACAGTCGCCAGGCGGCGGGCGCCACGCTCAAGGCCACGGTGCAGCGCAGCGCCACGACCACGCTGGTGGACAAGTCCTACCGCGACGAGTACCTGGCGCCGGCGCGCGCCGGTGCCGACAGTCGCGGCGCCACCACCACCAGCCGCCGCATCGACCAGGCCACCGTCGACTGGAGCGGCGCCTCGGCGCGCGGCCAGTGGGGGCTGGGCCTCGATCTCGAAGACCAGGCCGACCGCCTGGGCAACTACCAGGCCGCCATCGATCCGGCGACCGGCGTCGCCACACCGGACCGCGCTACCACCAACGACTACGCGGTAGACAGCCGGCGCATCGCCGCCTACGTCACCGACCGGCTCACGCTCGGCAAATGGGAAGCACTGCTGGGCGTGCGCGGTGAGCGCCTGCACCTGCGCGTGGCGCCCGCCGGCGGCCTGGCGCGCACCGGCCGCAGCCGCGCGCTCAATCCCAGCCTGCACCTGCGCTATGCCGATAGCGACCGCACCGACTACACCTTCAGTTACCGCCGCAGCCTGCAGATGCCCGATGCACGCGACTACAATCCGCATGCCACGTATGTCGATGCCCAAAATCTCGCCCGTGGCAACCCGGACCTGCGGCCGCAGTGGTTGAACGCGGCGGAAATGGGCGTCCAGGTGGTTGCGGGCCGGCTTACCGGCGGCTGGAACGGGTTTTATCGCACCAGCCGTGATACCGTCACCGACGCGCGCAGCTTTGCCGGCAATGTACTGGTGACGTCGCGCCAGAATGGCGGCGGGGCGCGCTCGGCGGGCGTCAGCGGCTCGCTGGACTGGACACCGCATGCCAGTGTGCGCCTCGGCGTGGACGGCGGCGTGTACCGGGTGATGCTCGCCACGCCGGACCTGGACCGCATGGTGCGCCAGGCCGGCATGGCGCGCTACGTCAATGCCCGCGCCACGTGGACCGCGGTGCCGACCCAGGTTGCACTCGATGCGCACGGGCAGTCGGCTGCCATTACGCCGCTGGGCCGCACGGGCGCCACCAGCAGCGTCAACGTCAGCTGGAAGCAGCAACTGACCGCGCGCCTGAGCGTAACCGTGAATGCCAACGATATCTTCGATGGCAGCCGCCGCACGTATAGCACGGAAACCCGCTCGTTCCGGCAGAGCGGCTACGACCACTTTGTCGCGCGCCGGGTGTACGTGGGGGTGGTGGGCAAGTTCGGCTGATTGGACATTTGAATTGGCTCCCGCCTGCGCGCGGATGACGTGCCGGGGCCTGCTGCTGGCGTTGCTGCTGCCGCTCAGGCGTTGCGGCGTTGCGTGCGTTGCAGGCGTTGGGCGAAGTCGCGCAGGAAGTCGGCGCGCCAGCGGCTGATGGTCCTGGCGCCCTGGTGCTGGCCTTCGCTGGCCTCGGGCGCCGGGTCGTCGGTCCACCAGTGGGGCAGATCGGGGGCAGGCTGGCGCGCCAGTTCCGGCGCCGGCATGCGCGACGTGAAGCCGCCGCGCCGGTCGTCGAGGCCCGGCAGGTTGCTGCTGATGCGGTACGACCACACCTTGGCTTCCTTGGGCGAGAACCGGAAATGCCAGGCGCCGTCGGCGTCCGCAAAGCCGGGAAACTCCTGGCCATCGACGTGCAGCGTGGCGTGCGCTGGCGCTGTCGCGGGTGCAGCGGCGGCTGCCGGCGGCTCCACGCGATACACGATGTCGAGCACGGCAAACGTCTGCACGACGTCGGCGGCGGACGGCGGTGCGGTAAACACCACGCGCGGCCGCTCCCACGCGCGCACGAAACGGCCGCCCCAGCCACCGGCGTCGGGATGCTCACGCTGGGCGCCCAATACGTAGGTAAATGCCGGGGTGTCGCCCATCTTGATCTCGGGCGCGATGCCGGCGAAGTAATCGCCCAGCGCGCCCACGCCTTGCACATGGCGGCTGACGAAAGCGCGGTTGCCCAGGTCCCCCGTTTGATCGCCGCCGACGAACCAGCCGCGATAGGTGGCGTTGTTTTCGATGAGCCACAGGTCGCGGTGCGCCCGCGCCAGGTAATCGTAGGCATTGACCGACCATTTTTTATTGGGCCCGCCGATCATGTACACGCGCAGCCTGGGCAGGATGTCGGGGGCGTCGTGCAGCGCCTGCGCCAGGTCTTCGAAGCCGCCCCACAACAGCACCCACAGCGGGCGCGCATCGTCACGGCGCGCAGCCGCGATGATGGCATTGGAGCCGGCCGTGGGCGCACCCCATCCCTGCGGGCCGGCCAGGTCGGTGCCGCCCTGGTGGCAGATGGCGCGCAAGGCGTCGGGCGTGGGGTATGCGGGCGACCAGGTGCGCAGGTTGGGATAATCGCGCGCGTACACATCGATGAGCGTAAGCAGGTGGCGCTTGCGGTCGCGGCCTTCGCCCCACGGCGAAGCGATCAGGCCTTCGAGGTCGATCATGTCGCTGTACAGCAGCAGGTGCACCAGCGACTGAAAGTCGTCGAAGTCGGTGCCGCCGATGTCGGTGGAAACGATTACGCGCGGTTTGGCGCCGGTGGCGCCCAGGCCGGGCAGGGGCAGGCCGGCCAGCGCGGTGGTCAGCATGGCAGCGGAGGTGGTCAGCAGGCGGCGGCGGGGCAGGTGCATGGGGATCCGGTTCGGGAGCGCGGGGGCGCGGGCCTCCGATTATGCCCGCAAATATGCCCATAAATATAGCCATAAATATTCGATGAGCGCCAACTGCATGAAAAACAGCCGGGTTTGCTTTATACTGCCCACCCCTGCATCGAGGGGGTAACCGGGCCAGGCAGGATAGGTAAAGCGATGGAGATGAACGACAGCGACCTGCGCGAATTGTTAAACAAGCATTTCGCGGTCGAACAAATGGATCCGGCCGTGCCGCAGCAGGTGGCGGCCATGGTGCGAGACTGGCTGACGCCCGAGGGCAAGTCGCCGTATCCCGTCACGCCGTTCGACAGCCTGCTGCCGCTGTTTGCCGACCTGGCGCCGCCGGCGCAGGGCGCGGCGCCGGCGCAGGTGCTCGGTGACGTGCAACGCACGGTGCTGGCCCACACCGCGCGCCTGAACCATCCCAAGTTCATCGGTCACATGACCCAGGCGCTGCCCTGGATGACGGTGCTGGTGGAGGCGCTGACTGCCGCCCTGAACCAGAACCAGGTCAAGATCGAGACCGCTTATGCGGCCACGCTGGTGGAAAAGCAGTTGCTGGGCTGGATGCACCGCATGGTGTACCGCGCGCCCGACGCCCTGTACGCGGATGCCATGGCCGCCAAAAACCAGGCGCTGGGCAATATCGTCAACGGCGGCACCCTGGGCAACCTGACCGCGCTGGCCGTGGCGCTGGAACGGGCGCTGCCCGGCACGCGCAAGCACGGTATCTACGCGGCGCTGCAGCAGTCTGGGTACCGCGGGCTGGCCGTGATCGCGTCGGCGCGCGCCCATTATTCGCTGAAAAAAGCGCTCGGCACGCTGGGCCTGGGCGAGGATGCGCTGCACCGGGTACCGGTGGATGCCGACAACCGCATCGACCTCGCTGCGCTGGAAACCACGATTGCCGCCCTCAAACGCGACCGCATCCGCATCGTGGCCCTGGTGGGCATTGCCGGCACCACCGAAACCGGCGCCATCGATCCGCTGGCGGCGCTGGCCGCCATTGCGCGCCGCGAACAAACCTGGTTCCACGTCGATGCCGCGTGGGGCGGGGCGCTGCTGATGGCCGAGCGGTTCCGGCCGCTGTACGCGGGCATCGACGCGGCCGACTCGGTGGTGATCGACGGCCACAAGCTGTTCTGGGTGCCGATGGCGCAGGGCATGGTGCTGTTCCGCGACCAGGGCAGCCTCGACCTGCTCAAGCACCATGCCAACTACATCATCCGCAGCAATTCCGGCGACCTGGGCCAGACCTCGCTCGAAGGCTCGCGCCGGTTCGATGCGCTCAAGCTGTGGGTATCGTTCAAGTTGCTGGGCCTGCGCGGCTACGCCACGCTGCTCGACCACGCGGCGGCGTTGAGCGCCACCTTCCGCGCACTGATCGAAGACCAACCCGATTTCGAGCTGACCAGCAGTTCCGACAATTTCATCCTCACGTACCGCTACCTGCCGCCGGCGCTGGCGGCACGTCAGGCGCAGTTGCTGGCGGCCGGCGACGTCGAGCAGGCCATCCTCGTCAACCGCCAGGTCAATGTCCTGAATGCGCAGTTGCAGGAACGGCAAAAAGGCAATGGCTACAGCTTCGTGTCGCGCACCGTGCTCGAACGCACGCCATTTGCCGAAGGCATTACCGTGCTGCGCGTGGTGCTGAGCAACGTCCACACCACGCCAGCCCACCTGGGGGAAATCCTGGCCGAGCAGCGCCAGATCGGGCAGGACCTGCCGGTCTTGTAATGAATCGCATAAATGATGCGTTCTGGAAATAAACTTAACACTCGTTTGATTTTCCTGAATTCGGCGGGCCTGTCCCATCCCGCGCCCAGGACGGCATCGCCGGGTCGTTAGCACTATGACACGGCAACTCCTGCCATTTGCCGTCCCCCTGTCGGTTACGTCGCGGTTCCGGTATCATTCGGCATGAACACTATTTCTTCCACTCCCACCCCCCCATTCATCATTGGCGTTGCCGGCGGCAGCGGCAGCGGCAAATCCACGGTTTCTCAGCGGGTATTGGCCTCGTTTGGCGCCGACATGGTCTCGGTCGTCATGCAGGACGATTACTACCGCGACCAGTCGCATTTAGCGCCCGAGGTACGGCCGCAGCAGAACTACGACCATCCACAAGCGTTCGAGTGGTCGCTGCTGGTGCAGCACGTGCAGGCACTGCGCAACGGCGAAGCGATCGAAATGCCCGAGTACGACTTCACGCTGCACAATCGCTCGGACCGCACCATCGCGGTCAAGCCGGCGCCGGTGATCGTGATCGAAGGGCTGTTTGCGCTGTACGACCCGGCCCTGTGCGACATGATGTCGCTGAAGATTTTCGTCGATACCGCTTCCGACATCCGCTTCATCCGTCGCATGCAACGCGACATCACCGAGCGCGGCCGTTCGGTGCAGAGCGTGGTCGATCAATACCTGGAAACGGTGCGTCCCATGCACAAGCAATTCATCGAACCGACCAAGCGCAACGCCGACGTCATCATCCCGCACGGCGCCAACGGCCCGGCCGTGGACATGATTACCACCAAGGTGGCAAGCGTGATCCGCACATTGAAGCGGGCCTGAGCACAGGCCGCAGGCCCCCGTGTCCTGAATTCAGCCCACCCGCTCCGGACGCGACCACATCCAGGCGGCGCCGGCGGCCATGCCCGCTGCCGTCACCACCACCACCCAGCGCTGAGGCACTACCCATACCATGATCAACAGGCACACGCTCATGGCGAACGTGGCGCTGAGCTTGGCGCGCCGCGCCACCACGCGGCCATGGCGCCAGTTGTAGATCATCGGGCCGAACAGCCGGTGCCGCTCGAGCCAGGCGGCCAGTCGGGGCGAACTCTTGGTGGCGGCCCAGGCTGCCAGCAGGATGAACTCGGTGGTGGGGATGCCGGGAATGACGATGGCGACCAACCCCACGCCCAGGCTCACATACGCCAGCATTAACCACAACCAGCGCGTGCGCGGCGGCGCCAGCAGCGGCGATATCGGCGCCGGTTGGTCGTTGCTTGCGTGTTGCTGGGTCTGGTCGTCCATGACCGCAGTATACAGAACATCGCGAACCTGGCGGCGGCGGTCAGCGTACACCGGAACCCCCATCCTTGCCCGGCCCGCCATCGAGCCGGCGGCTGCCCAGCGTGGTGGCGTATTCATGCGTAAAGAGCGCACCGAAGAAGAAAATCTGCGCCGAGTAATACACCCAGGTGATCAGCGCCACGATCGAGCCGGCCGCGCCGTATGAACTGCTGAAGTCGCCATGGCCCAGATACAGGCCGATCAGCACTTTACCGATCAGGAACAGGATCGCAGTCAGGATCGAGCCCACGACCACGTCGCGCCAGGCGATGCGGGTCGCGGGCAGGTACTTGTAGACGAACGCGAACACCACGGTGATGATCAGCATCGACAACGCGGAAAATGCGTATTGCAGCAGTTTGCCGGGATCGGTGGGGTCGGCCCAGCTGCTCTGGAACGCGGCCAGGCCGGCGTTGATGGCCAACGACATCATCAGCATCAGCGCCAGCACCATCAGCAGTCCGAACGATAAAAAGCGTTCGCGGATGAACAGCCATACGCCCGAGCCTTTGGACGGTGGAATCTGCCACAGCTCGTCCAGGCTTTCCTTCAGTTCCGCAAACGCGCTGGTGGCCGTGACCAGTACGATCACACCCGAGATCAGGCTGGCGACGAGGCTGCCGTCCGACTGCTTGGCGCCGGCGATGATGACCTTGAGCGCTTCGCTGCCCTGGCTGCCGGTCAGGCCGCCCAGTTCGGTCAGCAGCGCGCTGCGCACCACGTCTTCGTCGAAGAACAGGCTGGCCAGCGCCACCACCAGCATCAGCATCGGCGCCAGCGAAAACAGTACATAGAGGGTGAGGGCGGCGCCCTTGCTGGCGGCGCGGCGGTCGAGCCAGGCCATGGCGGCGGTTTTGGCCATCTGCGCGATCGCATATAAATAGGCGGACCAGCCGCCGGCCTTGACGCGCACGGCCACTTCCTGACGGCGCTGGGCCACCGGGTCTGCTGCTTGGGTTTGGGTTGCTTCCACTGGGCGATCCTCGCAATGCTATGTTGGGTCGATCATGGAGGCAGTGGCCGGCGCCGGTCGGTGCGCGTGCGCACCATGGATGGCGTCTGTTGCAGGAAACCCATCATTTCTTCAGGCGTGAAGTGGCGCACTGTGCTTCCAATCGTGCGGGCCGACACTGGGCGCATTCATCACGTCAACCCAACTCGAAGGCCCGCCATGCGCACCCTGCACCGCACCGTTTTGTCCTCCCTGATCGCGGCGCTGGCATGGCCGGGCCCCGGTTATGCCCAACAGGGCGACGGTACCCGCGTGGCGATTGCCTCCGCCATCGTCAAGCCTGACAAAGTGGAAGCCACGCCCGCGCGCATCGCCGGCATCAAGGCGCCGCCGGGCTTCCGGGTGGACGTGTTTGCCAAAGACTTGAAAAACATCCGCATTATCGCCGTGGCGCCGGACGGCACGATTTATGTCAGCCGCCGCGACCAGGGCGACGTATTAATGCTCAAGGATGCCGATGGCGACGGCAAACCGGACGGCCCGCCGGTCACGGTGGCCAGCCGCGCCGGCGCCCACGGCCTGGCGATCCGCGACGGCAAGCTGTACCTCGCCACCGTGAAGGAGGTGTTCGTGGCCGATATCCGCCCGGACGGCACACTGGCGCCGCTCAAGCTGATCATCGGCGACTTGCCCGATTCCGGCCAGCATCCGAACCGCACGCTGGCGTTCGGGCCCGATGGCATGCTGTACATCAGCGCCGGGTCCACCTGCAATACCTGCAACGAAAGCAATCCGGAAAACGCCACGCTGCTGCGCGCCTCGCCTGACGGCAAACAGCGCACCATCTTTGCCACCGGCCTGCGCAACATGATCGGCTACGACTGGCACCCGCGCACCGGCGAGCTGTGGGGCATGGACCACGGCATCGATTTCCTCGGCGACGACGACCAGCAGGAGGAATTGAACAAGATTGAGCTGGGCAAGCAATACGGCTGGCCGCACGTGTATGCCGAAGGCAAAATTTATCCGCAAAGCACGCCGGTGGGCGATATCACTAAGGAAGAGTGGAAAGCGCGCAGCGCGCCGATGGTGCTCGGTTACACCGCCCACGCGGCGCCGATGCAGCTGGTGTTTTACCGTGGTACTAATTTCCCGGCCCAGTACCAGGGCGATGCATTCGTCACCATGCGCGGCTCGTGGAACCGCGCCACGCCGTCCGGTTATGAAATCGTGCGCGTACGCTTTGCCGACGGCAAACCTACCGCCATCGAACCATTCGTCACCGGTTTCCTCACCGATGGCGGCAAGACCCACATCGCGCGCCCGGTCGGCCTGGCCACCCTGCACGACGGCACGCTGCTGATGGCCGACGATGCCAACGGCGTGTTGTACCGCATCTCGGCCACCACGCCGGCCAACGGTACTCCGCTGCCGCCGGCGCCGGCCGGCCCCATGCAGCAGCAGGCCGCGCAGGGCACCCATGTGCCGCTGGCGATTACCCGCGTGCCGGCGTCAGGCCCCGCGCTCAAGGTGGGCAGCGGCGGCTTTGCGGCCGGCGCGGCCATGCCCGCCAAGTACAGCGAGTATGCCGATGGCGTGTCGCCGCCGCTCGCGTGGAGTGCCGTGCCAGGCGCCAAATCGTACGCGATCATCATGGAAGACCCGGATGCGCCGCAAAAGCCGTTTGTCCATTGGCTGGCCTGGAATATTCCCGCCAGCGTCACCAGCTTGCCCGAAGGCGTGCAGGAGCAGCCGCGCCTGACCGAGCCGGACGGCATGCTGCAAGGGCGCACCGCGCGCGGTTCTACCGGTTACTACGGCCCGCGGCCGCCGGTGGGCGATCCTGCCCATCACTATCACTTCCAGGTGTTTGCGCTCGATACCGTGCTCACTTTACCGTTCGGCGCCGACCGCGACCAGCTGGTCAAGGCCATCGAGGGTAACGTACTGGCCAAGGGCGTGGTGGTGGGCCGCTACGCACAACAGCAGCTACCACAAAAATAGGAGTCACGATGACCGAAGCACGAACAAGCGAACCGTATCCGCACCCGGCCGGCGGCTGGGGTTCCGTCAAGGAAGTAGGCACGGCCTTGCTGGAAGAGGGCATCCTGTTCAAGGGTGCAAATATCATGCTGCACCAGAACAAGGCCGATGGCTATGCCTGCGTCGGCTGCGCGTGGGCCAAGCCGGCCAACCCGCACCCGTTCGAATTTTGCGAAAGCGGCGCCAAGGCGACCGCGTGGGAAATCACCAGCAAGCGCATCGGCGCCGACTTCTTCAAGCAACACACCTTGACCGAACTGCGCGGCTGGAGCGATCACCAGCTCGAAGCCGTGGGCCGTCTGACGGTACCACTGCGCTGGGATGCCGCCAGCGACCGCTACGTGGAAGTGGCGTGGGAAGCGGCGTTCGACGAGATCGGCCGCGAGTTGCGTGCGCTGCACGCGGCCGGGCCGGACAGCACGGTGTTCTATGCGTCGGGTCGCGCTTCGCTGGAAACGTCGTATATGTACCAGCTGGCGGCTCGCCTGTACGGCAACAACAACCTGCCCGACAGCTCGAATATGTGCCACGAAAGCACGTCGGTGGCGCTGCCCAAGACCATCGGCGTGCCGATCGGCACGGTGAACCTCGACGACTTCGAGCAGACCGACTGCATCCTGTTTTTCGGCCAGAACGTGGGCACCAACAGCCCGCGCATGTTGCACCAGCTGCAGGCGGCGCGCAAACGCGGGGTGCCGGTGATTACCTTCAACCCGCTGCGCGAGACCGGCTTGCTGCACTTTGCCAACCCGCAGTCGCCGGCCGAAATGCTCAGTCCCGCCGAAACGCAGATCAGCACCCAGTACCTGCAAGTGAACGCCGGCGGCGACAGCGCCGCGCTGATGGGCCTGTGCAAGGCGCTGATCGAACGCGACGACGCAGCGGTGGTGACCGGCGGCAAAGGCGTGCTCGACGCGGCATTCATTGCCGAGCACACGGCCGGCATCGAACCGCTCAAGGCCGCAGCGCGCGCCACCGGCTGGCCCGCCATCGAACGGGAATCGGGGCTGACCCGCGCCGCGCTGGAAGAGGCGGCCGACACCTATGCCCGCGCCGAACGCGTGATCGCCGTCTACGGCATGGGCCTCACCCAGCACCGCCACGGCGTGCAAAACGTGGAAATGGTCTCCAACCTGCTGCTGTTACGCGGCAATATCGGCAAACCGGGCGCCGGCATCTGCCCGGTGCGCGGCCACTCCAACGTGCAGGGCCAGCGCACGGTGGGCATCACGGAAAAGCCGGCGCTGGCGCCGCTCGACCAGCTGGAAAAGCAGTACGGCTTCGCACCGCCGCGCCACGAGGGCCTCAACACGGTGGCCACCTGCCGCGGCATTCTCGACGGCTCGGTGCGCGCGTTTGTCGGCCTGGGCGGCAATTTCCTGCGCGCCGCGCCCGATACCGACCGCCTGGAGCCGGCCTGGGCCCGATTACGTCTGAATGTCCAGATTGCCACCAAGCTGAACCGCAGCCACCTGGTGCCGGGCGCGGTCACCTTCGTGCTGCCGTGCCTGGGCCGGATCGAGATCGACCGCCAGGCCAGCGGCGAGCAGGCGGTGGCGGTGGAAGACAGCACCGGCTACATGCACGGCTCGCGCGGCCGCGCCGAACCGGCGGCCAGCACGCTGTGGTCGGAACCGGCCATCGTGGCGGCGCTGGCGCAGGCCATGTTGCCGCCCGAGCGCGCGGCGCTGGTGCCGTGGGCCGACTGGGTAGCCGACTACAGCCGCGTGCGCGATGCGATTGCCGCCACGTACCCCGAAATCTTCCAGGATTTCAATGCGCGCATGTGGCAGCCAGGGGGCTTTCGCAAGCCGGTGCCGGCCGCGCACCGCGAGTGGAAGACCCCGAACGGTCGCGCCAACTTCCGGGTACCGGCCACGTTGGCGGAAGACCCGGACCAGCCGCCCATCAGCGCCGACGTCCTGCGCCTGTTCACCGTGCGCAGCGACAGCCAGTTCAACACCACGGTGTACAACGAGGACGACCGCTTCCGTGGCATCTATGGCGGCCGCAAGGTCCTGCTGATGAACCCGGACGATATTGCCCGCCTCGGTTTTGCGGAAGGCACCATGGTCGATGTTCTCGGCGTCGCCAGCGACGGTCTGGCACGCCAGGTGGCCGGCCTGAAGCTGGTGGGGTACGACGTGCCGCCCGGCTGTATTGCCGGCTATTATCCGGAATGCAATCCGCTGCTGCCGCTCGAGCACCATGCGCTGGAAAGCATGGTGCCGGCCGCCAAGTCGATTGCGGTCCGGTTGCTGGCGGCTGCGCACTAAAATTCTCCATGTCATGCGGCGGACACATAGCCGCGATAGCATACGGAAATTTTTGTTTCTGTGGACGTTATGTTGCGTTCGTTCGTCTCCCGCTATTGTCCGTGGGCCTGGTTGTTGCTGGCCTGTCTGGCGGCGGCTGCCTGCTGGAGTCACGCCTATTCGCGGGCCGAGCGGGTGCGGCATGACGTGGAGCAGGCGGCGCGCCGTGAACTGGCCGCCCACGTCGATGCGTTCGAACATTACCTGACGCGCAGCATTGCCCAGATGGACCAGGTGACCATGCAGCTCAAGCATGGCTGGGAGCAAAGCGGTGGTACCTTGCAACTGGAAGCGCTGTACCGCGACGGCATGTTTACCGATCCCGCGTTTGCCGAACTGAGTATTTATAACAGCGCCGGCAAACTGCTCAGTCGCGTTGGCCGCGGTCGCAGGCCCGACAGCGGCGTGCCGGCGTCGTTTGCCTACCACCAGGCGAATAATTCGTCGGCGCTGGGCATCCTGGTGCCCGACGGCGTGTTGCAGGCCACCCAGGGCTACGTGCAATTCACGCGCCGGCTCGACGCTGCCGACGACGGCTTTGCCGGCATGCTGGCGCTCACGCTCGACGCCCATTACCTGACCTCGTTCTACAACCGCCGCCTGTCGGGCGGCAACGGCGTGGTGGCCGTGCTGGGCGACGCCAGCACCTTGCGCATGGAAGAACACGGCGAGCAGTTGACGCTGGCGCCGGGGGAGTCGCTGTTTGCGGCCAGTCCGGAGCTTGGCGCCGGTTTCGGCACCCGCCTGGTGCCCGCCACCGCTTTTGTCGACCGCCACCAGCGGCTGGTGAGCTGGCGCCACTCCAGCGCCTACCCGGTGCTGGCCCTGGCCGGCGGGACTGTGGACGAGGCGCTCAGCCCCGCCGGCGCCGACTGGACCCGGCGCCGCAACCGCGCCTTCTGGCTCAGCTTTCTGATCCTGTTGCTGGGCGCGCTGGCCACGCCGTACAGCCTGGGCGTCCAGCGTGCGCGCGCGCAGCGCCGCGCGGCGCAGCAGGCGTATCGCATGGCCACCGAGCACGCCAGCGACGGCTTTTACCTGGCTGCCGCCGTGCGCGATGCCAACGGCGCGGTGTGCGACTTCGACGTCATCGACTGTAATGCCCGCGGCGCTTACTTTTACGGCCTGGAACGCCAGCAACTGATCGGCCGCCGCATCTCGACGCTGGACCGCGCGGTGTTTGGTGCGTCGCTGCTGCAGGTGTACCAACATGCGCTGTGCGTGGGGACTTATGAAGACGAGCGGCACATGGCCGGCGAGCACCAGGTTAACATCGGCTGGGGCCGGCGCCGCATCGTGCGCGTGGGCGACAGCCTGGCGATCACCTTGCAAGACGTGAGCGAACGCAAGTTGCACGAGCGCGACATGGAACACCTGGCCATACACGATCCGCTCACCGGCTTGCCGAATCGCCAGTGGCTGGCGCGCGAGCTCCCGCGCCGATTGACGGCCGCCACCGAACGCTACAGCTCGCTGGCCGTGCTGCTGGTCGATCTCGACGATTTCAAGCACGTCAACGACACGCTCGGCCACGGCGTGGGCGATCAGCTGTTGCAGGCGGCGGCGCAGCGGATGGCAGCGTTGCTGCGTCCCGGCGACTGCCTGGCGCGCATGGGCGGCGACGAGTTTTTGCTGCTGCTCGACCCGGTGGGCGACGATGCCGACGTGGCGCTGCTGGCCGAACGGGTACTGGCGGCACTGGCCGAGCCGGTGCTGCTGGCGGGCCAAGCGCAGCGGATCGAGGCATCGATCGGCATCAGCTGCTTCCCGCGCGATGGCGCCGATGATGAAACCCTGATCCGCCATGCCGACATCGCCATGTTCAGCGGCAAGACCGAACAAAAGGGCCATTACCGGTTCTTCGATGCATCGCAGTACGTGCTGCTGAGCGCGCGCGCCCACCTCAAGCACAGCCTGGCGCAGGCGATCGACGCCGGCCAGCTGAGCCTGCATTACCAGGTGCGCGTCGATGTCCAGACCAGCCGGCCGGTGAGCATGGAAGCGCTGCTGCGCTGGCACCATCCCACGCTGGGCATGGTGCCGCCGGTGCAATTCATTCCGCTGGCCGAAGCCAGTGGCCTGATCAATCGCCTCGGCGAACTGGTGATGCGCGAAGCCTGCGCGCAACTGGCCGCGTGGCGCGCGGCGGGCCTGCCGTTGCTGCCGGTGTCGATCAATGTGTCGCCGCGCCAGTTCAGCTATGGCAGCGTGGCCGGGCAACTGGCGCGCCACCTGGCCCATTACGAGCTCGATGCCGAATTGCTGGAAGTGGAAATTACCGAATCGGCGATGGTGGCCGAGCAGGTCGACGTGCAGGGGGAGCTGGCGGCAATCCGCGCGCTCGGCGTGCGCGTGTTTGTCGACGATTTCGGCACCGGTTATTCGTCGCTGTCGCAATTGCAACGGCTGCGGCTGGACGGCCTGAAAGTGGACAAGGCGTTTACCCGCGAACTGGACCGGTCGCACGAGGGCAGGGTGTTTTTCCAGGCCATCGTCTCGATGGCGCGCGCGCTGGGCATGACCGTGGTGGCGGAGGGCGTGGAAGCCGCGGCCCAGTTGAATCTGTTGCGCGAACTTGGCTGTCACCAGGCCCAGGGCTACCTGCTGGGCCGCCCGGTGCCGGCCGCAGCGATGGCCGCCACCCTGGCCGCATTACCGGTATTTGCCGCACCCGACACCGGTGCCACGTTGCTGGCTATTCATTAATGGTCACACTCTTGTCACATAGTCGTCATATTGAGTTGCTAACATGCATGTTTATTTGATTGGGTGAACTGTGGAATTCGACGCCTCCCGCCAGCATTTGCCGCGCTACCGCCAGTCGACAGCGGCCGACCTGTGCCGCGAGACGGTGGCCGTGGCCGCCGACGCTTGCAACGCCGACGTCCATGTGCTGTTCACCGAACGCCGAGACCTGATGAGCTTACCAGTGCTGAACGAGGGCCGTCCTATCGGCCTGATCAGCCGTAACATCTTCATGTCGCAAATGTCGAAGCCGTTTTACCAGGAGCTGTACGGCAAAAAAAGCTGCATCGCCTTCATGGACAAGGAACCGCTGATCGTCGAGGCGGACCTGAGCATCGAGGCCCTGACCTTCCGTGCCGTGGCGTCGGGCGACAAGGCACTCGCTGACGGCTTCATCATCACCAGCGATGGCGCGCTGGCCGGGGTGGGCTTCGGCCTGCAGCTGATGAACGTGGTGGCCAATATGCAGGCCGAACGCAACCGCCAGATCATGCACAGCATCGAGTACGCCAGCGTGATCCAGCGCGCCGTACTAAAACCTTCGCGCGATGCGCTGGCCCGACTGGGGGACGCCCACCTCGAATGGCAGCCGCGCGACCTGGTGGGCGGCGACTTTTACCTGGTGGAGCAACACGACGACGGCTGGTTCGTCGCGCTGGGCGACTGCACCGGCCACGGCGTGCCGGGCGCGTTCATGACCCTGATCGCGTCCCAGGTGCTGGGCCAGGCGCTGCTGCGGGTGGGGCCGCGCGGGCCGGGCCGGCTGCTGCAAGAGGTCAGTGGCGGTGTCAAGGCGCTGCTGGGTCAGACCACCGAACAGCGGGCCGTGGCCGAATCCGACGACGGCCTCGATGCGGCCTTTTTATGGTTCGACCGCGCCACCCGCCAGCTGCACTTTGCCGGCGCCCGCGTGGCCCTGCATGTTCTGGCGCCGGGCCAGCCGCTGCACGTGGTGGAAGGCGAACGGGCCGGCCTCGGTTATGTGGATACCGACCCCGACCAGCAATGGCCCACCCATGTGGTGGAACTGGCGCCCGATACCCTGGTGTTCGTGACTACCGATGGCCTGATCGATCAGATCGGCGGTCCGAAATCGATTGCGTTCGGGAAACGCCGCGTGCGCGAACTGCTGAGCACTCACGCCGATGCGCCCGCGCCGGTCTTGTCCGGCGTCTTGCTCGATGCGCTGGCGCAGTGGCAGGGCGAGCAGCCGCGGCGCGATGACCTGACTTTCTTTTGTTGCCGTCCTTGAGGAGTAATACAGTGCTGTACCAGGAGTTCGACGAATTGTGGCAGGTGGCGCAAAAGCGCAACGTGATCTTTTTTTATGCCGGTTATTTCTCGCAACCGGTCGTGGCGGCCATCTCGGAAACCATCCGCGCCCGGCTCGACAGTGCCGGCGCAGTGGGGCCGACGCGGCGCCGCATCTTCTCGGCGTTCGTGGAGATGTCGCAAAACATCATGCACTATTCGTCCGAGGCATTGACCCCGGCCGATCAGCGCGACCAGCAAATGCGGCGCGGCTCGTTTTGCATCGGCACCAGCGGTGACCATTTCTTTCTACTGTGCGCCAACCCGGTTGCCAGCGACCGCGTGCCGGGCCTGCGGGCGCGGCTCGACACCTTGCGCACCATGACCGTGGACGAGCTGAAAGCCGCCTACAAGCAGGCGCTGCGCGCCGAAGTGCCGGCCGACAGCAAGGGCGCCGGCCTGGGCTTTCTGACCATGGCGCGCGAAGCGAGCGAGCCGCTGGAATTCGAGTTTGCACCGTCCCCGAACGAGCCGGACACCACCATCTTCTGCATCAAAGCCATTATCTGACCGCCATGGACCCCTTATTTATTGCTGCCACCCCCACCTCGCCCGAGGTGGATTTCCGCTTCCCCGAGCACACGCTGTCGCTCAAGGGCGAGTCGTACCCGGAAAACGCAGCCGCGTTCTACGGCCCCGTGATCGAACAGCTGCGCCGTTACCTGGAAGCTTGCCGCGAGCAGACCATCACGGTCCACGTGTCGCTGGCCTACTTCAACAGCTCGTCCACCAAGATGCTGTTCGCGCTGTTCGAAGCGCTGAACGACGCGGCACTGGCCGGCAATGCCGTGCTGCTCAACTGGTACCGCGACGAGGAAGATGACACCATCCTCGAATTCGGCGAGGAACTGCGCGACGATTTCGCCGCGCTGCACTTCACCGACCGGCCGGTGTGATGGCGATGCCCAAGCCGGTGGTTGCTGCGGTGCCGGCCATGGGCGCCACGGCCGATGCCGCGCCGGACCTGTTCGCGGCCGAGCAAAAGGCATTGGATCAGGCCCGGTTGGCGTGCGCCACAGCGGACGGCGACGGTCACCGGGGCGCGCTGCGCGAACTGGCGGCCCACTACGAGCGGCTGCTGCGCGAGAGCCGGCGCCTGGTCCAGCGCAGCGACCGCGCCGAGCGCCAGATGAACCAGCTGAACGCGCGCCTGCAGGACATGACCACCCAGCTCGAATACCGTGCCAGCCACGATCCGCTGACCGGGGCCTTGAATCGCGGCGCCGTGATCGAGCACGCACGCTCCTGCCTGCTGTTGCACGACATCGTGCTGGTGGTGCTCGACATCGATTTCTTCAAGCAGGTCAACGATACCTATGGCCACCCGGCCGGCGACACCGTGATCCAGACCGTGGTGGCATGCCTGACCGAGATGGTGGAGGGGCAGGCCTTTATCGGCCGCGTGGGCGGCGAGGAGTTTTCCGTGGTGTGGCCGGGCCTGACGCCGGCGCAGGGACTGGCGCTGGGCGAACGGCTGCGGCAATCGATCGCCGACGCCGAATGGCCGGCGCCGATCAGCGTGGCTGTCACGGCCAGCGTGGGCGTCAGCTGGAGCGCGCGCGGCAGCACTTTCGAGCAAGCCTACAGCCGCGCCGACCAGGCGCTGTACCGGGCCAAGCGCGGCGGCCGCAACTGCATGCGCATGGCCGACTAACCAGGAGATCGAGCATGACCACTGTCACCCCCGACCGCCGCCAGCCTGCGGCCACCACCCCGGTCACCGAGCATAACCTGCACAACGACGTGCGCCAGGCCCTCGCGCTGCGCGAACGGGTGGGAGTGATTGCCGCCATCGAATATCTGAAAACCGTGGGTGCCGACAGCGTGCTGATCGAACGCGTGCTGTTCGACGGCGCCGTGCGTGCAGGGGACCGCCAGCACGTGCCGCGCGGCGCCAGTGCGCAGCGCCGGTGGACGTTGCGGGCGGTGGCGGCAGTGTAGGGGGCAACCTGCGCTGCAGGCCTCCCCGCGTGCCCGTCCCTCGATTATTTCAGCCGCCCGGCAATCTCGGCCACCCGTTTGCCGTAGGCCACGGCCGTATCGAGGTCGCCCTGCGGAATTTCGTCCACGCTGGCATCCGACGGCGATTGCACCAGCAGGCCCACCGAACCGCCCAGATTGTTGAGATCGGTGCGCTGCGCGGCCTTGGTGTTGGACGGGGCCAGTCCCAGGCTGACCCAGATGCCGCCGTGCTGCGAGGCCAGCGTTTGCAGGGCGATCAGCGATACCTGCTTGTCGCCGCTGAAACTGGCGCTGTTGGAAAAGCCGCCGAACACCTTATCCTGCCAGCCGCGCGTGAACCACACCTTGGACGTGGCGTCGGCAAATTTCTTGAACTGCCAGCTGGGGCTGCCCATATAGGTCGGGGTGCCGAAGATGATGGCGTCGGCGGCGGCCAGCTGGTCCCAGCCACCTTCCGGCAGGTCGCCGTCTGCGCTGATCTGCAACAACTGGGCCCCGGCGCCCGCGCCCACGGCGACCGATTCGGCCACGCGCTGGGTGTGGCCGTAGCCGGAATGGAAGACGATGACGACCTTGCTCATGATTTTTTTCCTTGTGATGGCGCAACGGTTGGACCTGCTCCGCGTAACTATAAGCGATAAGCCCCTTGAGCGCGCTCCTGCGTGTGCCCGGGGCGCCACCCCGCCAAAAGGGAGGGGCACGTCGTGCCATGCAGCAGTGGAAGTGCGGCGCCGTACAGTTGGGCCCGCGACGGTCACGTAAATTGTAACTTTCTGAAAACGAGAGTTCACCATGCCTACTGCCGACCGCCGCAAGCCGACCGCCACCGCCGCCATCATCGACGAAGCCAAGCAATTGCTGCCCGCGATGGGACTCGATCCGGCTGCCGAATACGCAATGAGCCGCGGCATTCCCCGCTTTATCGCCTATAAGGTGCTGCGCGCCCCGGAAACCCAGCAACGGCTGGCGCCCCGCCGTAAAACCTGAAAATGCGTAAAAAATTCGGGGTCAGTGCCGACAATCGGACACGGGCTGGTGCTTAACGCCGGAACGGCCCCTCGCTGGCCGGCCGCGTGGCCACCAGCGCCACGGCAGCAATGCGGTCCGTATGACGGTGGCGTTCGTCGCCCAGCTCGCCGCCGAACACATCGGGATCGAGCTCGCGGTACTGCCACGCATGGCCTGCCGCCGTCAACCGCGCGCCAGCCAGCTGGCGAAACGGATCGCTGCCGTCGATGATGGGCAAGCACGTGTACAACACCAGTTGTCCGCCCGGCGCCAGGCGCTCGATGGCGCTGTCCACGATCGCATGCGACAATCCCTCGCCGAGGTTGCCCCCGCCGTGGCAGTAGGTGCGCTGGTCGTCATCCATCATGAACGGCGGATTGGCCACGATCAGGTCGAACTGCCCATCCACCCCCTTCAGCAGATCGCTCTGCGCCACCTGCACGTTGCGGGCGCCTGCCAGCTGCGCATTGAGCGCCGTCAGTGCCAGCGCCCGGGGGTTAATATCCACCGCCCACACCAGCGCCTGCGGATGCGCGCGCGCCACCAGCACCGCGCCCGGCCCGGCGCCGCTGCCGATATCGACCGCGCGCCTGACGGGCCGGTTGGCGCCCAGGGCGGCGGCGATCACCTGTTCGTAGCGATAGGTATCGGGACCGAAAAACACCGAGTCGATATCGCGGGTGGGATAAGCCGAATGAAAATACAGCTGGCCGCCGAGCGTGGCGGCGCGCAGCGCGCTGCGCAACTGCCCGTCCTCGGCCAGCAGGATGCCCGCGTCGTCCATCAGTTGCAGCATTTCCGCGCTCACCGTCCCGGCCTCGAACGGCCGGTTCCAGCCGAATACCCCGCGCAGATCGCGAGCAACGGCATGGTGCTCGCGCGCGTTCACGCGCCGGTGGCTGGGTGGCGAGATGGTCGTGAAGGCATAGCCGGACTGCTGGAGCAGGCGCCCGAGCCGCACCAGCGGGTGTTGTTCGGAGGGCGATGCTTGCCAGTTGTGCAGGAGGGACATTGGCGCATTCAGGTGAGGGTGGGCAGGAGCGCGAGCCTGGCGCTGGCGACGTACTCGATCAGGGTATCGCCAAAGCCCCCGCGCGCGCGCGCATCGCGGCGGGCGCTGGTGGTCACGCGTGGGGCCGCACTCCAGGCGAAGCGCGCGCCGCACTGCTCCAACGCGCGCACCAGCGCGACATCCTCGCTGCATGCGAGCGGCGCAAAGCCGCCAGCACAGCGATAGGCCGCTGCCGATACGCCGAGGTTGGCGCCATGAATATGCCGGTGGCCGTCCATGTCGCTGTAGTTCTGGTCGAAGTGACGGCACAGCAAAGTGGCGTCGTCTTCGTGCGCCGACCAGTCGTCCACGCTCACCGTGCCGCACACTACGTCGGCATTCAGGCGCAGTTGCTCTGCCAGCCAGTCCGGCGCCACGCGGGTGTCGGCGTCGGTAAAGGCCAGCCAGCGCGCGCCGTGGGCCAGCAGCAGGTCGGCGCCGGCGGCACGGGCGGCGCCGACGTTGCGCGCTGCGACCACGATTGCTTCCACCACGTAGCTGCCGCCTGCCAGGCAATTGAGGCGCGTGTGCAGGCCGACGATATCGTACGAGCCGTCGCTGCAATCGTCGAGCACCACCGCCACGCATACCGATTCCGCCCGCAGATCCGCGTGGGCGGCGGCCTGCCGCACGGCTGCCAGGCAGCGTTCGAGGCAGCGCTCCTCGTTATGGGCGGGGATGACGACACCGATCACGGAGCCAGGCCTTCCATTTGCGCCACCGACGACGGATTGCGCGACCAGATGTCGAGCAAAAAGTCCGATTCGCTGTGCTGCATCAGGCGGTACATGCCTGGCGTGCCGTCGAATCTGGCGTGGATGTCGGCGCTGTCCATCTGGCGGTCGGCAAACGGGTGGCGCCAGTGGCACAGCACCAGCGTACCGTTGTCTGCCAGCGATTCCATGCAGCGCTGGCGCAGGTTGAGTACCTCGTGCTCGGGAAGGTAATAAGCCATTTCGCTGATGACGATCAGGTCGAACGTGGCGTCATCCGGCCACTCCTGGGGCACCACCTGCTGGCGCACCGTCACCCGCGACGCGTCGCTCGGGTGTTCCTTGTGCATCCGCTGCTGGGTCAGGCGCACCGCCTCGGGCGAAAGGTCGGTGGCCAGCACGTACTCGGCACGGTGGGCAAGGGCGGCCGTCAGTTCGCCGTTGCCGCACGCAGGCTCGAACGCGCGCCGGTAACGTTGCAGCGGCAGGCAGGCCATCAGCAGGCTGCGCTTGCGCTGCTCGTACCAGCGCTGCCGCACCTTCCAGGGGTCGGCATCCTGCTGGTACAGCTGCTGGAAATGGGTGTGCCGGTTGGTGATGGTCATAGGAAGTACATTTCGTAAGGGTGCGTCAGGCGCGCCAGCACATGTGGCGGCAGTATGGCCGGCTGGCCGGTGGAGGCGTCGGGATGCAGCTGGGTGGTATAGCAGTCGATGGCGTCGCACTTGCGTTGCAGCGCTGCGGCGCTGAGCGCCAGCCGGCGTGCACGGTGCCATGGCACGCGGCTGTCGCCGGGCGCGGCCCAGTGCCAGGTCCACACGGGCATTTCCACCAGGGTGGCGCGGCACATGCGGGCCGCCATGGCGGCGGCGTGGCCGCATGCTTCGTGGTCGGGGTGGCCATCCTGGCGCCAGGTGACGAAGACCACGTCGTCCGGGCGCAGCAGTTGTTCGAGCAGCGTTTGCAGCGCACCTACCTGCGCCGTCACGCCGCCATCGGGTATCCGTGCGCGGATGATCTGCGGCGCCGGCTGACCGGCGGGGACCAGCGCGCGCAACGCGGCTTCGGTCTCGCGCGGGCGCAGGCGGGCCAGCTGCGCCGGGGCGTAGGCGCTGGAGCCGGGATGGCTGCCGTCGCCATCGGTGGCGGCCACCACGATGGTGCGCGTGCCTTGGGCAGCCAGCAGTTGCAGCAAGCCGCCGCAGGCGAGTACCTCGTCGTCGGGATGGGGTGCCACGATGATGGCGCGCTGGCCTGGCGTGACCAGTTCGTGTGCGGCCACCGGCGGCACCTGGTGCAGTCCGGACCAGGCCTGCCAGGCGCCATCGGGCGTGCCTGCGCCGGCAATCTGGCGCAGATGCGGGTGCGGCATGCTGCCGGCGGCAGCGCGGGTAAATTCGGGGGTTATAGCGCCCATGGCGACACTCCGGTGGTGGACAGCGAAGAACCAAGTGTGGCCAGATCGCGTTCGGCATGGCTCTGGCGCAGGAATACGGGCAGATCGGCCGCCATGTGCGCAAACCACGCGTCGCGGCACAGCGGTCCGGCGCCGAGGGCGCGGTTGGCGTGTTCCAGCACGGTGGATGCCGCCGCCTCGACGGTGAGCCGTACGCGCAGCGCCAGCGCGCACGCGTCGGCGCGCGGATCGGCATCGATGGCGGTAGCGCTTTGGATGAGCAGCGCCGCAGCGCCGGACAGCGCCACATCCACGCTGCCCAGGTGCGCCAGGCGGTGCGGATCGGGTTTGCCGTCCGCGCGGGCAGTGGCATGGGTGGCGTCCAGCAGGCGTTGGCCGATGGCCCTTGCGGCGCCATACCAGCATGCGGCCACGCCGGCGCCGCCGAGCCAAAACCCGGGACGGGTGAGGTAGGCGTCGGGCGCGCCGACGGGGACTGCGCGGGCACCGGTGAATACCACGTCCACGCTGGCACTGCCGGCCATGCCTACTGCGTGCCAGCCCTGGTCGGTGACGGTCACCCCGGCCTGGCGCAGGCTGACGGCGGCCAGCATGCGACGGCCTTCTTCATCGTGGCAGCTCACCAGCGCGTGGCTGATCGCGGCGGCGCCCGAACACCATTGCTTACGGCCGGACAGCACCAGGTGCCCGTCGTCGCCGGGGTGCAGCAGCACGCCCGGGCCGGGCGGCTCGGCGCACCAGACACCCCACGTGGCGTCGGCAATCTCCGGGCCATCGAGTTCGGCCAGGATCGCCAGTGCGTCGGTGTGACCTTCGTACAATTTGGCGAAGCCGAGATCATGGCCGCCAGCAATCGACAGCGCCTGCCAGCGCGCCAGTGTGGCGCCGCTGCCGGGCATGGGCAAGCGGTCCAGCCCTGCCGCGGCAACCGCAGCCAGCGTCTCGGCGGCAGGCGCCGCTGCCTGGTGGTGGCCGTGCGACTGCTCGTGGCGCAACCGGCCCAGGAAGTGCGCCAGCAGGGGCGGCACCCGGGCTGGCGCTACCGCCAATTGCGCACGTGAATGAGGTTTCAGGGACATGATGGCATTAAATAAGATAGGGGCACCTCCATCATGTCGCCGAAGCTGCCGCATGTATGTTCGCTTGCGCACGCAGTTGCGTTTCAGCTTCCGGGGTGCGCACTCCGGCTACAATGTCGCCAACTTGCCAACCAGGAGATCCACATGCTGCGCTTTACCGTTGCCATCGTGTTTGCCGTCGCCGCCTCGGTGGCCGGCGCCAGCGAACCGGCCACCGGCACCTTCACGGCCCAGCGCAGCTGCGAAGCCTACGCGTCGTTCGCCAAGCGCACCAATCCCGGCGCCTTGCAGGTGGCGCCCGGCACGGCCTACACGGTACGCGAGATCAATCAGGCCGATTACGACTGGGTGCGGGTGGTAGTGCCGGGCGCGCAGCCCGGGCTGCGCTGGGTGCAGCGCGACTGCGGCGCGGCGACGCTCGAGCCGCAGCAGGCGCGGGCGCCACGCATACCCGCCGGCGAGGAGGGCGGCGCATGCAGCATCGCCAACCGCCAGGACAGCTACGTGCTGGCCGTGACCTGGCAGCCGGGCTTTTGCGAACACTTCCCGTTCAAGGGCAAGAAGCCCGAATGCGACGCCATGAACGGCGGCAAGCTGGAAGCGAAAACCCTGAGCCTGCACGGCCTGTGGCCCAACAAGAAGGAATGCGGCACCCGCTACGGCAGTTGCAACGGCCCGCAGTTTGCGCTCAGCCGCGACACCATCGAAAAGGTGGCGCCGTGGATGCCCAACTTTTATTACGAGCGCACGTTCGGCGCCTACGAGTGGAACAAGCACGGCAAGTGCCAGGAACTGGCCCCCGATGATTACTTCATCAAGGCCGTAGCGGCCGTGCGCGTGGTGAACGACTCGGAGGTGGGCAGGATCATCCTGGCCAATGCGGGCAAAAGCATCCGCGTGAACGATTTTTTTGCGCGCGTGAAGGCGCGCCACGGCGCCAGGGTGGCCGACAGCCTTACGCTGGTTTGCACCGGGCATAAATACCTGCAGGAGGTGCGGGTGTCGCTGCCGCGTGAATTCGCTACCGATCGCGACCTGGTCTCCATGGTGGGCGACGCCCAGCCGGCGCCCGCGCGCCAGCAGGCATGCGCCGACGAGATCTACATCGAGGCGGCGGGCGCCGATTGACCGTCCCGGTTTTGGTTTATGATGGCGGATTCGCTCCCGGAGATCCCATGCAACTCGTCAGCTGTACCGAAGAACGCCACGCGCAAGCCATTCTCGACATCTTTAACGACGCCATCGCCAATTCGACGGCTTTGTACGAGTACCACCCACGCACCCTCGACACCATGAAAAACTGGTTCGCTGCCAAGCGCGCGGGCGGCTACCCGGTGATCGGTTATGAAGATGCGGCCGGCGTGCTGCTTGGTTTTGCCAGCTACGGCGCGTTTCGCGGCTACCCGGCCAACAAGTACGCGGTCGAACACTCGGTGTACGTGCGCGGCGACCAGCGGGGCAAAGGACTGGGCCGCGCGCTGCTGGAACAGGTGATCGCGGCTGCGGGGCGGGCCGACCTGCACACCATCGTGGGCGGCATCGATGCCGACAACCGCGCCAGTATCGCCCTGCACGAGCACCTCGGATTCGTCCACGCCGGCACCGTGCGCCATGCAGCATTCAAGTTCGGGCGCTGGCTCGACCTGGCGTTCTACCAGCTGATACTGGATACGCCGCGCGCGCCGGTGGATGGCTGATACGCCACGCGCACGGCGCGCTGCGCCTTGCAATTCCCCCCTGCCGCCCCTATACTTCGCCGGTAGTCACGCTTCTGGTATGCGCGCACGTCTGGGGAAACCCGGTGCGCATATTTAAATGGGAAGCCGGTGCTCCGCCAGGAGCCTAGCCGGCGCTGCCCCCGCAACGGTAATCGAGGTCAAGGAAGTGCAACAGCCACTGTGCGCAAGCATGGGAAGGCGCACTTCCAGGAGCAATCCACTCGTCAGCCCGGAAACCAGCCAGTTGCTGTCAACACGTTTGTATTGCGGAGGGCGATACGGGTGAGAACTGCGCGCACCCGGTCCATCTTCACGTTGTACGGCGCCGCATCCTCCCTTCGCTTCCCCCTCCACGACACGCATCCACGTACCCTGGAAGGAAGATCATGCCCGTTACCCCAGTTAATCTCGGCCAAGCCGATGCCGCCCCCCGTCTGGCCACGCTGCGCGACAAGCTGATTCCTGCGCTGTGCGCGGCAGGCCTTGGCGCCGTGCTGCTGTTCGGCGCCGGCTTCGCTTCGATGGAAGCGCTGCACAACGCTGCGCACGACAGCCGCCATTCGGCGGGCTTCCCGTGTCACTAGGCCGCGCCAGCACGGGCGCCGCCGCAACTGCCGGCATTTTCAACGGCATCGTGCGCACCGCTGCGGCGGCGGGTATCGTTGCCGGGCTGCTGCTCACAGGCGTGCAGCACCTGCAGGTGATTCCGATCATCCAGCAGGCGGAAGTCTACGAGGCGGCGCAGGAAGCTGCACCGGCCGCACCCCAGGCGCACACCCATGCCGACGGCCAGCAGCATGTCCACGCACCCGCTGCGGCGGAGCATGGCCATGCTGGCGCCGGCGCGCACGATGACGCGCACAGCCACGGCGGCTGGGAGCCGGAAGACGGTGTGGAACGCACCCTGTACACGGCGCTGGCCGATGTCAGCATGGGCGTGGGTTACGCGCTGCTGCTGGCGGCCGTGATCTGCCTGCGCGGCGCCGCCGTCAACTGGCGCAGCGGCCTGCTGTGGGGCGCCGCGGCCTACGCGGTATTCTTCATCGCGCCGTCGCTGGGACTGCCGCCCGAACTGCCCGGCACTGCCGCCGCCCCCGTCGCTGCGCGCCAGGCCTGGTGGGTGGGTACCGCCTTGTCCACCGCCGTGGCCCTGGGTCTGCTGGTGTTCGGCCGTCACCTGTGGCTCAAGGTGGGCGCGGTGGCGCTGCTGTTCGTGCCGCACCTGGTGGGCGCGCCGCAGCCGCTGGAGCATGCGATGGCCGCGCCGGCCGAACTGGAAAGCGCCTTCATTGTCGCCACCGCACTGGCCAATGCCGTGTTCTGGCTGGCCCTGGGTGCGCTGATCGGTTTCTTCCATGAGAAATTCGCCTGATTCATGCGATTGCACTCATGAGAACCCATCATCGCCACATCTTCATGTGCGTCGGCCCGCGCTGCGAACCCCGCGAGGGACGCGCGCAGACCGTGTTCGAGCATATGGGCCATGTGATCGACGCCCATCCGGAACTGGCCGTCAAGCGCACCCGTACCCATTGCATGGTGGCGTGTAAATTCGAGGGGCCGGTGGTGGTGGTGTATCCGGAAGGCGTGTGGTACCAGCGCGTCAACGAAGCAAACGCCGAACGCATCGTTCACGAACACCTGCTGCAAGGGCGCGAAGTGACCGACCTGATTTTTCATCGCCTGGGCGTGGGCGACACCTGTGAGCCGGAACCGAAATGACCACCGAAGCGAAGTCTTTTGCGGCGCAGTTTGCGCTGTTGACGCATGCGTCCAACGATCTGACCGTGCTGCACCAGGCGCAAACGCAGGTGCCCGCCGGCTTTGGCGCCATCCTGGGCGTCAATTTGCAGGCGCTGGGCGAAGAATCGTCGCTGGCCGCGCTGCTGGACGGCGAGTTGCGCGCGGCGCGCGTGATCGTCGTGCGGGTGCTGGGACGGCTCGGCAGCGTGCCCGGCTTTTCCGAACTGGTGGAGTACGCGCGGCGCGAGAAGCGGCACCTGGTGGTCGTCAGCGGCACCGGCGAACCCGATCCTGAACTGGCGGCCGTTTCCACCGTCCGGTCCCAAGTGCTCGACACCACGCTGCAGTACTTCCAGGCCGGCGGCAGCGCCAACCTGGCGCAGTTGCTGCGCTTCCTGTCCGACCACCTGCTGCTGACGGGATTCGGTTACGAACCGGCGCATGCCTTGCCCGATCACGGCATCTATCATCCGGACCTGGCCCCCGGCGCCAGCCTGACCGACTGGCAGGCGCTGGCCGATCCGGCGCGGCCCAGCGTGGGCATCGTGTTCTACCGCGCCCACTGGATGAGCGGCAATACCCGTTTCATCGATGCGCTGCTGGACGCCCTGGAAGCACGCGGCATGAACGTGCTGCCGGTATTTACCGCATCGCTGCGCGCCGGCGCCGAAGGCGGGGCGCTGCCCAGCGCCTTGCGCTACTTCGGCGCGGCCGGCGGTACCGGCCCCACCCGGGCCCATATCGATGTACTGATCAATACCACGTCGTTCGCCATGGGCGAGATCACGCCGGGCGGCCCCACGCCCGCCGGCTGGTCGGTGGGCGTGCTGGAACAGCTGGACGTGCCGGTGCTGCAGGCGATCACCAGCGGCATGACCTTGCCGCAGTGGGCGCAGTCCGCGCGCGGCCTGAATCCGCTCGATGCGGCAATGAACGTGGTGCTGCCGGAATTCGACGGCCGCATCATCACGGTGCCGCTGTCGTTCAAGGCGCGCGCTGCCGGCCTGCCCGGCGACGCCGTCGAATACGACCCGCTGCCCGACCGCGTGGCGCGCATTGCCGGCATCGCCTGGCGCGCAGCGCGTTTAAAGCGGGTGCCGAACGCACAGAAGCGCGTGGCGTTCATGTTCACCAATTCCAGCAGCAAGGCGTCGCAGATCGGCAATGCCGTCGGCCTCGATGCACCGGCGTCGCTGATGCGCATCCTGGAAGCGATGCGTGCAGACGGTTACGCGATCGGCGATCTGCCGGAAAGCGGCACCGCGCTGATCCACGACCTGGTGGCGCGCTGCTCATACGACAATATCTACCTGACGGCGGAGCAGATGCGCGGCGCCGCCGGGCGCGTGCCGGGCGCCCAGTACCAGCAATGGTTCGACGACCTGCCAGCCGCGATGCGCGACAAAATGACCAGGCAGTGGGGCGCAGCACCGGGCGAGGCCTACGTCCATGAAAACCACCTGGCGCTGGCCGGCATCGAACTCGGTAACGTGTTCGTGGCCCTGCAGCCGCCGCGTGGCTACGGCATGGACCCGGATGCGATCTATCACCAGCCCGACCTGCCGCCCACCCACCACTACTATGCGCTGTACCGCTGGCTGCGCGACGTGTGGAACGCGGACGCCATCGTCCACGTGGGCAAGCACGGCACCATGGAATGGCTGCCGGGCAAAGGCGTCGGCTTGTCCGAGGAATGCTTCCCCGACGCGCTGCTGGGCGACCTGCCGCTGTTTTACCCGTTCATCATCAACGATCCGGGTGAAGGCTCGCAGGCCAAGCGCCGCGGCCACGCGGTGGTGGTCGACCACCTGACGCCGCCGATGACCACGGCCGACACGTACGGCGCACTGGCGCAGCTGACGCAACTGGTGGACGAGTACTACCAGGTCGAAGTGCTCGATCCCGCCAAGCTGCCGCTGTTACAGCAGCAGATCTGGGAGCTGGTCAAACAGACCAATCTCGATGCGGACCTGCAGATGCGGCTGGTGAACCACGACCATGATCACGATCACGATCACGGCCATGAACACGGTCATGCGCACGGTGACCATGGACATGGCCACCATCATCACGGTCACGACCATCACGATCATCATCACGGCCATGACCACGATCACGATCATCACCACGCAGGCGATGGCGCGCTGCCGGCCGGCCTGTCCGCCATGGGCGGCTCCGACGTCGCCCACCTGATCGAAGACCTGGACGGCTACCTGTGCGAACTGGGTACCGCGCAAATCCGCGACGGCCTGCACATCCTGGGCCGCCGCCCCGACGACGCGCAAATGCCCGACATGCTGGTATCGCTCACGCGCCTGCCCAACCTGGAGATTCCCGGCTTGCAGGCCGAGATTGCCCAGCTGTTCGGTCTGAACATGGACATGCTGCTCGACCAGCAGGCGCGCCGCCTCAATGTCGATCCGGCGCTGGCGCGCATTGCCGGTCGCGCCGTGGTGTCGCGCGCCAACGCGCTCGAAGCCGTGGACCTGCTGTGTCATCGCTTGTTTACCGAACTCGGTGCCGCGCATTACGATGCGGCGCGCGTGGACGCCGTACTGGCGTCGGTATTTGCCGATCTCGATGGCGCTGCGCCGGCTGCGCCGCTCCTGCAACCGCTGATGCAGCCGCCGCGACGTCTCGGCGCCGGCGCCGTGCTGGCGCAAATGGGCAAGCCCAGGGCGAGAGCGGTACCAAAAGTCGCGGTTGCCCCTGGGCCGCCCAGTCCAGCTGCAGTGGCTTCGGCCGCTGCCCGCTTCGACGGCCTGCGCCGCATTCTCGCCTTTGCCTGCACCGACCTGGTGCCGAACCTGGCGCGCGCCACCGACGAAATCGATAACCTGCTGCACGGCCTGTCCGGCGGCTATGTGCCGGCCGGCCCGAGCGGCTCGCCCACGCGCGGCATGGCGCATATCCTGCCCACCGGCCGCAATTTCTATTCCGTCGATCCGCGCAGCGTGCCGTCGCAATCGGCATGGCGCGTGGGCCAGCAGCTGGCGCGCGAGGTGCTGGAGCGCTACCAGCGCGAGACGGGCGAGTATCCGGAAAGCGTGGCAATCAGCATCTGGGGCACCAGCGCCATGCGCACCCACGGCGACGACGTGGCCCAGATCCTGGCGCTGCTCGGAGTGCGCCCCGTGTGGCGCGCAGAAAGCCGGCAGGTGAGCGGCGTGGAAGTCATACCGCTGCACGAATTGAAACGGCCCCGGATCGATGTCACCACCCGCATCAGCGGCTTTTTCCGCGACGCGTTCCCGCAGTTGATCGACCTGATTGACGATGCCGTCAACCAGGTAATTCAGCTCGACGAACCGCTCACGCACAACTTCGTGCGCAAGCACTACCTGAAAGAGCTGGCCGAGTTGATGGTGGAAGGTGTGGATCAGGCGCAGGCGGAAACGCGCGCTGCGTTCCGCATCTTCGGCGCCAAGCCCGGTGCGTATGGCGCCGGTGTGCTGCCGCTGATCCAGCACCGCAACTGGGAGGCCGATGCCGACTTCGCCGAAGCCTACGTCAACTGGGGCGGCTACGCCTATGCGCGCGGTTCCCAGGGGTCGGACCAGCGCGATGCCTTCCGCACGCGCCTGAACGGCGTGCAGATTGCGCTGCACAACCAGGACAACCGCGAACACGACATCTTCGACAGCGACGACTACCTGCAATTTCACGGCGGGATGATCGCCACCATCCGGGCGTTGAGCGGGGAGCAGCCGCGGCATTATTTCGGCGACAGCCACGACCCGTCGCGCGCCCAGGTGCGCGATCTGAAGGAAGAGACGCTGCGCGTGTTCCGCTCGCGCGTTGTCAATCCCAAGTGGCTGGCCAGCATCCAGCGCCACGGCTACAAGGGCGGACTGGAACTGACGGCCACCGTCGATTACCTGTTCGGCTACGACGCCACGGCGCAGGTAATGGACGACTGGATGTACGAAGACGTGGCGCAGACGTACGGCTTCGACGCCACCATGCAGCAGTTCCTGCAGGAGGCCAACCCGTGGGCGCAGAACGCGATTGCGGAACGCCTGCTGGAAGCGGCAACGCGCGGCATGTGGCAGGAACCGAAGCCGCAAACACTGGAGCGGCTGCGCGAGCTGTACCTGCGCAGCGAAGCGCTGCTGGAAGAACGCGGCGAAACGCCGCGCAACGGATAACCGGACAACGGACCAACAAGATGACCAATTTTCCGTTCAGCGCCATCGTGGGGCAGGAGCAGTTGCGCAAGGCGTTGATGCTGTGCGCCGTCGATCCAGGCATCGGCGGCGTGCTGATACGCGGCGACAAAGGCACGGCCAAGAGCACGGCTGCGCGCGCGCTGGCCGAGGTGCTGCCGCCCATCGAGCTGGTGCCCGGCTGCGCATTCAACTGCCCGGCCAATACACCGTGCGCATGGTGCGACGTATGCCGCGCCAGCGCATCCGGCCTGGCGCCGGCGCTGGCGCCAGTGCCGTTCGTGACGCTGCCGCTGGGCGCCACCGAGGACCGGGTACTGGGCAGCCTCGATCTCACGCGTGCGCTGCAGGGCGGCCAGCAGGCGTTTCAACCGGGTCTGCTTGCAGCCGCGCATCGCGGTTTGCTGTACATCGATGAAGTGAACCTGCTGGCCGATCACCTGGTGGATGTACTGCTCGACGTGGCGGCGATGGGCGTCAATCGTGTGCAGCGCGAAGGCCTGTCCGTCAGCCACCCGGCGCGGTTTACGCTGGTGGGCACGATGAACCTGGAAGAGGGCGATCTGCGCCCGCAGCTGCTCGACCGCTTCGGCCTGATGGTGGAAGTGACGGCGCCGCGCGACAAGACCGTGCGCGCCGAGGTTGTGCGGCGCCGCATCGGCTTCGAGGCCGATCCGGCCGGTTACGTGGACTCATGGTGCGAACAGCAGCACGGCTTGCAGGAGCAGCTGGCCACGGCGCAGCAGCTGCTGCCCGACGTCAAGCTCGACGACGCGCTGCTCGATCTGATCAGCCACCTGTGCTGCGAACTGGAAGTGGCCAGCCTGCGCGCCGACATCGTGATGTACAAGGCGGCGCGCGCCATCGCCGCGCTGGACGCCCGCACCCAGGTGACGCCGCAGGATATCCGCGGCGCGGCGGAACTGGTGCTGCCGCACCGGCGCCGCCGCAAACCGTTCGAGCAGCCGGGTCTGGACCAGGACAAGCTCGATGAGTTGATGCAGCAGGCGCAGACCGAACAGTCGCCGCCGCAATCGTCCGAGCCGCAGCGGCAAGCGCCGGCCGATGGGGACAATGGAAAAGGTGGCGAAGAACAGGCGCAAGGCAAAGCTCAACAGCAAGCCGGTGGTGAGCAAGACGAACAGGTATTTGCGGCTGCCACCAGCGGCATCACCGCGCGTATCGCAGTCGAAGCGCAAACCGCATCGGGCGCCGCCGGCCGCCGCAGCGTGACTGCGCAAGCCTCGCGCGGCCACGTGCTGCGCGCAGTGCCGAACGAGCAGCCGACCAGCATCGCTATCGGCGCCACCCTGCGCAGCGCGGCATTGCGCGGCCCAGACGCCGGCACTGGCAAAGTACAAGTGACGCGCGCCGATCTGCACCAGCAGGTGCGGACAGGCACCAGTGCCAACCTGATACTATTCGTGGTGGATGCCTCGGGGTCGATGGCAGCCCAGCGGCGCATGGAAGCACTGAAAGGCGCGGTGCTCAATCTCCTTACCGACGCGTACCAGCAGCGCGACGAAGTGGCAGTGGTGGCGTTTCGCGGCCAGCACGCGGAATTGCTGCTGGCGCCCACGCGCAGCGTCGATCTGGCCGAGCAGGGATTGCGCGAACTGCCCACGGGCGGGCGCACGCCGCTGCCCCATGCACTGCAACTGGCGCTGGAAACCCTGCAGCGCGCGGCGGGCAATGCCGGCAGCAAGCCGCCGCTGCTGGTGTTGCTCACGGATGGCAAGGGCAATGTGCCGGTGGCCGATGGTGGCGATCCGTGGCGCGAGTCGCTGGCACTGGCCGAACTGCTGGCCGAGCGCCGCGTGCCGGCGCTGGTGATCGATACCGAAAACGGCTATCTGCGCCTGGGCCGGGCCGCACAACTGGCGCATGCGCTGGGCGCGGAGTGCCTCACGCTGGAAGAATTATCGGCCGACAGCCTGGCGCTGACGGTCCGTGCCCGACTGGTGTAGCGCACCGCCGCCAGTCATCGAACAAGTTTATCTCAGGAGTAGCAGCAATGATCATTTGTATAGGCGCAGGTCCGGGCGATATCGGTTACCTGACACAGCGAGGCGCGGACCTGATCCGCAACGCGGACGTCGTCGCGGGCTTCGAGGCTGTGCTCAATGTCGTCCGCTCGCTGATCCCGGCCCAGGCGCAGGTGATCAGCATGGGCTACCGCGACCAGGTCGAGCAGCTCGACAAGGTGGCCGTCGAACACCACGCCGGCAAAAAATGCGTGGTGGTGTTCATGGGCGACATCCATTTCAGCGGTTTCCAGTATCTGGAACGGGTGGAACGCGCATGCGGCCACCCGGTGGAATCGCTGCCCGGCATTTCGTCGGCGCAGATCCTCGCCTCGCGCGCCAAGGTGTGCTTCGACGAGACCACGTTCATCACCTTCCACCGCCGTGGCGACCTGGAACCGTTCAAGCGTCACCTGGTGCACGTGCTGCAGGACGGACGCAATGCCATCGTGATTCCGTGCCCGTGGGACGCGGCGCGTTCGTTCATGCCGTGGCATATCGCCAAATACCTGATGGAGCAGGGCATTCCGGCCACGCAGCCGGTCGAGGTGTGGGAGAACCTCACGCGTGGCGAAGCCGAATGGCATGGTACGCTGGCCGAATGCGCCGAGCGCGAAGTGTCGGACATGAGCATCATGCTGATCCGCACCATGGCGCCCATGGCCAGCCAGATCGAACCGGCGCCGGTGTCCGCATGAGTGGGGCCGAACAATTCGGCATCGTGATTGCCGGCCATGGCAGCCGCGATCCCGACGCCGTGCGCGAGTTCGAATCGCTGGTGGAACTGGTGCGCGCCCGCGCGCCAGGGCAAACCGTCACTCACGGCTACCTGGAATTTGCCACCCCCACCATTGCCGAGGCAATCGAGCACAATGTCGCCGGCGGCGCGAAGCAGGTGGCGGTGGTGCCGGGCGTGCTGCTGGCCGCACGCCATGCCAAGAACGACATGCCGGCCGAGATGTTGACCGCTGCGCGCGATTTTCCAGACGTCGATTTCCATTTCGGCGCGCCGATGAACCTCGATCCCAAGCTGCTGCAACTGGCACAGGAACGCATCGTCGAAGCGGAGGCGCGCTCGCCGGCCACCGTGCGCCGGTCCGATACGTGCCTGGTGGTGGTAGGGCGAGGCACGACCGACCCCGATGCCAACGGCGAAGTGGCCAAGCTGGCCCGCATGCTGGAAGAGGGCCTGGGCTTCGGCGCCGCTTACGTGTGCTTCTCCGGTACCGCCAGTCCGCTGGTGGCCGACGGCTTGCGCAGCGCCGCGCGCCTGGGCTATGCACGCGTGGTGGTGCTGCCGTTCTTCCTGTTCGACGGGGTGCTGGTCAAGCGCATCTACGCGGCAGCCGACGACCTGGTCGAGCGCGAGCCCGGTGTCGAGGTTTTGAAAGCCGGATACCTCGGCGTGCACCCGATCATGGCGGACGTGATGATCGAACGCGCGCGCGAAGCGGTGGCTGGGCGCGCCGCGATGAACTGCTCGCTGTGCAAATACCGGGTGCAGATCGTCGGTTTCGAGCAGCAGGTGGGCGAGCCGCAGCAGGCGCATCACCTGGCTGTGCGCGGCCTGTTGGCCAAAGACGCGGCGAAAGCACAGGAGAATCCGGCACCGGCAGCGCCGCAATACAAGACTTATGTGCCGCACCCGATCGAGGCCGAAAGCTTCCGCATCATTGCCGAGGGCCGCGACTGGACGGCGTTCCCGCCGGACCAGCTGACGATCCTGCAGCGGCTGGTGCACACGAGCGGCGACTTCGACGCCGTCAACGACATGTATTTTTCGGCCGGTGCGGTGGACAGCGGCATCCGCGCGCTGCTGCGTTGCAAGCGTATCCTCACCGACGTCACCATGGTGCAGACAGGTCTCAAGCGCGCGCTGCTCGAAGAACTGGGCATCGACACCTGGTGCGGCGTGCATGACCGCGAAACGCATCTGATGTCGGAGCAGTATGGCATCACCCGTTCGGCGGCAGGCATTCGGCGCGGCTGGGAAAAGTTCGGCAACGATGTCGTGGTGTCGATCGGCGACGCGCCCACGGCAATTGCCGAAGCCACGCGCCTGATCCGCGAGCATGGCTGGCGTCCTCAACTGGTCATCGGCCTGCCAGTGGGGTTTGTGGGCACCCGTGAAACCAAGGAGGACTTGCGCAAGTGTCTGCAGGTGCCGCGCATTACCAACAGCGGCACGCGCGGCGGCTCGCCCTGGGCGGCCAGCGTGGTCAATGGCCTGATGATCGATGCTCTCAACGGGCTGGCGGCAGGAGCCGGGGATGATGCCGCTGGCTGAACGCCAGCCCTTCGACCTGAGCGTGCTGGCCATGAACGGCCTGCGGCGCGGACGCACGACGGGCAGCTGCGCCACCGCTGCGGTGAAAGCCGCGCTGCGGTTGCTGCTGCAGAATGTACGCATCTCGAAGGTCGATATCAGCCTGCCCGATGGTGCGCACTACCTGTCGGTGCCGATCCAGCAGGTGGACTGGCTCGATGCCGGCCACCAGGTTGTGCGCGCGGAGGTGATCAAGGATGGCGGTGACGATCCCGATAACACCCATGGCGCCACCATTTTTGCCGAAGTGCGGCGCAACACGGCGCGCGAGGTGCGTTTCTTCGCCGGGCGCGGCGTGGGCATTGCAACGTCTCCGGGACTGCGGGTGGCAGTAGGCGAGCCGGCCATCAACCCGGTACCGCGCCAGATGATGCGGCAAGCGGTGGCCGAAGTGGTGGGCGCGCATGGCGATACCGGTTTCGACCTCACCATCGGTTGCGAAGGCGGCGAAATCATCGCCACCAGGACCTTCAATCCCCGGCTCGGCATCGTCGGCGGCATCTCGATCCTGGGCACGTCCGGCATCGTGGAACCGATGTCGCTGTCGACGTGGATCGCCTCGGTGGAAGTGTATATCCGGGTGGCGCTGGCAGAGGGGCAGCAGTGCGTGGCCTATTTGCCGGGCAAGATCGGCCGCGAGTTCGCGCGCGACACCTTGCAGCTGCCGGAAAAGCGCACGGTGCAGATCGCGAACTTTCTCGGCGATGCACTCGATTTTACCCAGCAGGTGCTGGTAGAAGACCAGCGCACGCTGGATGTGCTGTGGCTGGCGGGCCACCCGGGCAAGCTGGCGAAGGTGCTCGACGGCTGGTGGGACACGCATTCGAGCAAGAGCAGGATGGCCATGGGCGGCGTGGCCCGCGTGGCCTTTGAAATGGGTTATACGCCAGCGATGGTGCAACAGATTGAAAATGCAAACACAGTGGAAGCAGCAATGGACATATTAAGGCAGGAACCCGGCGCGCCGGCATTCTGGCGCGAGATCGAACGCCGCATCGGCGCACTGGCGCACGGACGCGTGCCGCGCGCCCACCGCATCGAGGTACGGTTGTTCGACCTGGCCGGCAACCTGCTGGGAGAGGATGCATGAGCGCTCCGACGGCCGCCCAAACCCTTGGTACACTGTACGGCATCGGCGTGGGTCCGGGCCCCGCAGGCTTCGTGCCGGTGGCAGCGCTCGACGCGCTGCGCCACGCGGATGTGATCTATGCGCCGCGCGCGCGTGGCGCGGCCGACTCCGTGGCGCTGCAGTGCCTCGCCAGCGCCGGCTTTGTGCCGGACCGCCACAAGCTGCGCGAGATCGAATTCAATATGGACCCCGACCGTTCGGTGCTCAGCGAGCACTACGCGCAACTGGCCGACACGCTGGCCGTGGAACTGCGCGCCGGCCGCAACGTCGCCTATCTCACCATCGGCGATTCGCTCACGTATTCCACGTACGGCTACGTGCTGGCCGGACTGCGCGAGCGCATCCCCGACCTGCCGCAGCGCACGTTCCCCGGCATTACCAGCTATGCGGCTGCTGCGTCGGCGCTGGCCTGGCCGCTGGGCGAGGGCAAGGAACGGGTGCTGATCCTGCCATGCCCCGAAACGCCGGAAGAGCTGCGCCGGGAAATCGACACCCACGATATCGTGGTGCTGATGAAGGTGGGCACGCGCCTGCCATGGGTGCTCGACCTGCTGCGCGAGATGAACATTGCCGACCACTGCGCGTTCGCGCGCCGTATCGGTCTGCCGGGCGAACTGCTGGCGTCGGGCGTGGGCGACCTGGTTGCCGACGACGCCATGGGCTACCTGGCCACCTTGCTGGTGCGCCGCAACCCGCGAAAGGAACGATAAGATGAAAGTATATTTTGTAGGGGCCGGTCCCGGCGCCGCCGATTTGATCACCCTGCGCGGCGCGCGCCTGCTGGGCAGCGTGCAGATGGTGCTGTACGCCGGTTCGCTGGTGCCGGTCGAGATGCTGAGCCACTGCGCGCCCGGCACCGAACTGCTCGACACCGCGCAGATGGACCTGGAACAGCAGCAGGCCTGCTATGTGCGCGCCAGGGAAGCCGATATCGACGTGGTGCGCCTGCACTCGGGCGATCCGGCCATCTACGGCGCCACGGCGGAGCAGATGCGCCGCCTGGAAGCACTGGGGATTGCCTATGAAATCGTGCCCGGCGTATCTTCGTTCACGGCTGCCGCTGCCGCCATCGGTTCCGAGCTGACCAAGCCGGAAGTGTCGCAGAGCGTGATCTTGACGCGCGTATCGGGCCGGGCATCGGCCGTGCCGGAACTGGAATCGATTGCCCGGCTGGCCGAACATCGCGCCACCATGTGCATCTTCCTCTCCGGCCCGCACCTGAAAAAAATCGTCACCGATCTGCTGCTGCACTATCCGCCGGAAACGCCGGTCAGCCTGGTGCATCGCGCCAGCTGGCCCGACCAGCGCAGCTATTCGGGCACGCTGGGCACCATCCTGGAAGAGACCAAGCGCGGCGCCTGGAATCTCACCACCATGATGCTGGTGGGCGCGGCGCTCGACAAGGGCATCGCGGCGGAATCGAGCCTGTATTCGAAGGACTTCACGCACCTGTTCCGGGTGGTGAAGAAGGACGAGGCAGCCGCATGACCGTGAAGCCGGCATCGGCGTCGGCACTGGGCATCTGGCTGGTGCGCCCCGAAGGCGAGGCATTGGCCGCCGTCTTGCAGGCGCGCCTGGGGGGCGACATTTACCGACCCTGGATGCAGCCGGAACTGGCGCAAAAAACCCAGTTTGCTGCAGCCTACCGCCGCCACTCTCAATGGGTGATGATTGCCGCCAGCGGCATCGCCGTGCGCTTTCTCGACGGTCTGCCGGTCGACAAACATACCGATCCGGCCGTGGTGGTGCTTGACGAAGCGGGGCGCCACGCGGTGGCGCTGCTGTCCGGCCATGAAGGCGGCGGTAATATCCTGGCGTACCGGGTCGCCAACACGGTGGGCGCGGCGCCCGTGGTCACCACGGCCACCGAGGCGCTCAAGCCGCTCACGGTGGGCGTCGGCTGCCGCAAGGGCGTGCCGGCCGAGCGCATCGAAGCGGCCGTGATCAAGGCCTTGCTGGCGGCGGGCGACTATGGCATGCGCGACGTGCGCGAAGTGGCCACCGTCGACCTGAAGGCGGAAGAGCCGGGGTTGCTGGCATTTTGCCTGCAGCACGACTTGCCGCTGCGGGTGTTGGCGCGGGCCACGCTGGCCGCGCGGCCGTGGGTCAGCAAGCCGTCGGACTGGGTGCAAAAGAATGTTGGGTTGGACGGGGTGTGCGAACCCTGCGCCCTGGTGGCCAGCCCGCGCGGCGCGCTGCTGGTGCCGAAAATGAGCCTGGACGGCGTCGCCGTCGCAGTGGTATTGGATAAATGGATGGAAATTTGATGAGTGGTGTTTTGAACTTGGTGTCGGTGGGCCCGGGCTACGAGGACTTGATCGTGCCCCGTGCAATTGCGGCGTTGCAGAGCAGCGACGTGATCGTCGCCTATGAACTGTACCTGCGCTGGATTGCGCCCCATATCGCGGGCAAGCAGATTTTCAGCCCGCCGCTGACGCAGGAGCGGGAACGCGCGCAACTGGCGATCGAGCACGCGCGCGCCGGTGCGAAAGTTGCGCTGATTTCCAGCGGCGACATCGGCATCTACGCGATGGCGGCGCTGGCCTACGAAGAGATGCGCGAGGACGACACCTATACGGTGAACCTGGTGCCGGGCGTGACTTCGGCCAATGCCTGCGCGTCGCTCCTCGGCTCCCCGTTGTCGCACGACTTTGCCACCCTGAGCCTGTCCGACCTGCTGTGCCCCTGGGACTGGATCGAGCACCGTGCGCGCCACATCGCCCAGGCCGACCTGGCGTGCGTGATGTACAACGTCCAAAGCGCCAGCCGCCAGGAAGGCGTGTACCGCGTGCTGCAGATCATGCTCGAATCGAAAGCGCCGGGCACCTTGTGCGGCGTGGTGCGCAATGCGTATCGCCCCGGCCAGCAGGTGGATATCTACCGCCTCGACGAACTGCCGGCACTGAAATTCGACATGCTGACCACCATCGTGGTCGGCAACCGCTTTACGGCAAAAAAGCGCGGTCAGATCTTCACGCCGCGCGGCTATAACGACTGGGCCCAGCCTGAAGGTCCGAAGGCCGCGCAGGAAGACGAACTCCCCGAAGGCGCGGTATGGGTATTCTCGGGCACCAGCGACGGCAACGCGCTGGCCGCCGGCCTGGCCGCTGCCAATGTCGGTCCGGTGGTGGTGTCCGCCGCCAGCGACCATGGCGGCGACATCGCGCGCCAGGACTGCCCGGGTGTGGCCATCTGGTCCGGCCGCCAGGGCGTGGAAGCGCGGCGCCGCGTGCTGACGGCAAAGCATGCGCGCCTGCTGCTCGACGCTACCCACCCGTATGCCAGCAGCATGTCGGAACAATTGATGGCGCTGTCGCAGGAACTGGGCATCCCTTACCTGCGCTACGAGCGTCCCAGCGAATTCGAATCGGACGACGGTGAAGTCTGCGCGTCGATCGAGCACGCCGCAGCGCGCGCGGTCGCACAAGGGCAACGCATTTTCCTGGCCACCGGCTCCAAGGACCTGGCCACGTTCATCCAGACTCACGGTGCGGCGGATAAACAGTGGTTCGTACGCCAGACCGCCGAGCCGGAACTGATCGAGCGCGCACTGGCCCTCGGCATCCCGCGCGAGCGCATCTGCGCCATGCAGGGCCCGTTCTCGGCCGACTTCAACACCGCGCTGTGGCGCGACTGGGGTATCGACTGCGTGGTCACCAAGGATTCGGGCGGCGCTGGCGGCTATCGCGCCAAGGTGCAGGCAGCCAAGACGCTCGGCTTACCGCTGCTGGTCGTGGCGCGCCCGCAACTGGCGTATCCCGCGCTGGTGGCCAGCGTGGACGACGTGTTGCATCAGCTGCCACGCCTGGATGCGGAACGCATCTCCGCATGAAACAGCTCATTCCCGTCACCATCGTTACCGGCTTTCTCGGGGCTGGCAAGACGACGCTGCTGCGCAGCCTGGTCGAGCGGCGCCAGACGCGCCGGCTGGCGTTGTTGATCAACGAGTTCGGCGAGATCTCGGTCGATGGCGCGCTGGTGCGCACTGCGGTAGGCAGCACCGCACGCGGTAACGCGCAGGTGCATGTGGAGGATTTTGCCCACGGCCTGATCGCCTATGGCGACGACGAACTGTTCGTGCCCGCCATGCTGGCCCTGGCCGCGCGCAGGGCCCAGATCGACCATGTACTGATCGAGACGTCGGGCCTGGCGCTGCCCACCGCCGTGATGGAGCAGCTGCAAGGCCCTGAACTGGCCGCTCACTTCATTCTCGACGCGACGCTGGCGGTGGTCGATACGCCGCTTCTGTTGTCCGATCTTTTCGAACACGGGGCGAGCGGCGAACCGGCAGCCGCCATGTTCGACCAGCAGCTGGAGTTTGCCGACGTCGTGGTACTGAACAAGATCGACCAGCTCGACGAAGCCGCACTGCTGGCGGCCGAAGCACGGGTGCGCGCCCGGGCGCCCAAGGTGCGTTTTCTGGAACTGGCGTATCACGCGCAGCTCGACATCCGGCTGGCGCTGGGCTTGCGTTTGCACCAGCCCACGCGCACCGAACATGTGCACGTGTTTACGCCGCTGGCGACCATGCCGGGCCAGGAAGCGGCGCCGCTGGCGGTGCAAACCCGCTTGAACGGCCACGCCCATTCGGGCCTGGGTGCGCACAGCCACGGCCTGTCCACGCACAAGCATTTTCACGAGCAAGATCCGGGCTGGTTGTCGTTCGTGCTGCGCTGCGATGCGCCGCAGGATGCCGAGCAGCTGGCCAGCGCCCTGACCGAGGCGGCGAAAGAAGAGCCTATCCTGCGCAGCAAGGGCTACGTGCGGGCCGGCGCCGGTGACGCCGCCATGCTGGTGCAGGGCGTGCGCACCCGGGTATCGGTGCAGGCGCAGGCCGAACCCGGTGCCGGTGCGCAGCGCTCGCAACTGGTCTTCATCGGCTATCACATCAATCGCGGCAGGATCGCCGCCTTGCTGTCGGAACGTACCGGCACACGGTGGCACTGATCCGCACAAGTTCGCACTAGTTTGCACCTATTTAAATCTAATCAACAAGGGGAATACATGAATTCGAAAATCAAGGCAGCATTGTTGGCGAGCGCGCTGGCGGCAAGCGGCAGCGTTATGGCGCACCCGGGCCATGCCGATGGCGCGCTGGCGGGATTGATGCATCCGTCGACCGGCGCGGATCACCTGCTGGCGATGGTGGCCGTGGGCCTGTGGGCCGCGCAACTGGGCGGCCGCGCGCAATGGCTGCTGCCGGCCAGCTTTGTCGGCTTCCTGGTCGCAGGTGGCGCCCTGGGCGCAGCAGGAGTGACGCTGCCGCTGGTGGAAGCGGGCATCGTGATGTCGGTGCTGCTGCTTGGTCTGCTGATCGGCTTTGCCGTCAAATGGAAAGTGCTGCCGGCCGCGCTAGCAGTGGGTGCGTTTGCGCTGTGCCACGGCTACGCGCACGGCATGGAAATGCCGGCCACGGGCAGCGGCTGGCTGTATGGTGCGGGCTTCGTGGCGGCGAGCGCAGCGCTGCACGCGAGCGGCTTGTGGGTGGGCCGCGCAGTTCAGGCACGCGGCAGCTGGCTGCGCGCCAGCGGCGCCGCGATTGCGATGGCCGGCGTGTGGCTTGGCCTGGCCGCCTGAAGGGCCGATCAGCTCTCGCGCATGCCGCGCAGGTGCTCGACGTCGGTGACCGCCGTGTGCCACACGGCGTCGGCATCCTTGATGGCGCCTATCTGCAGCGGCAGGCTGTAGTCCTTGAGTACTTTGCCGCCCAGCGAGATCTTGTAGCGTAGTGCCGTGTACTCGATATCGTAGGTTTTCTTCAGTCCTTGGCGGCGTACATAAGTGTCGTGCGATGCTGGCATACATCCTCCCTGGGTGAGTTTTCAGCATAGCACGCGGTCCCGGAAAGTGAAGCAGTTTCGGGACGGTCGTGCTATTCGTGTTACTTGACGAAGTTATCCTTGATCAGGTCCAGCACGTCGCCACCGCGCCCGCTCAGCACTGCCTTGGCCGAATAGAGCGCGGTGCCCAGAACCTGCGCCATTTCCACTGCCGGCGGCATCACCAGTTCGAACTTGTCGGTCGTGACATCGAGCAGCGCCGGGCCGGGGTGGGCCAGCCACTCGATGACCGCGCGTTCAAGCGCACCGGCCGATTCCACGCGCACGCCGTGAATGCCCATGGCCTCGGCCACCTGCGCGAAGTTGGGGTTTTTCAGCTCGGTGTAGGCATCGAGCAGGCCTTCCACTTTCTGCTCCAGTTCCACGAATCCCAGCGAACCATTGTTGAACACCGCGACCTTGATCGCGATATTTTCCTGCACCGCCGTAATCAGGTCGCCCAGCAGCATGGTGAGACCACCATCGCCCGACAGCGCGATGACCTGCCGCCCCGGGAACGCCTTTTTTGCGCCAAGTGCCTGCGGCATGGCGTTGGCCATGGTGCCGTGACTGAGACTGATGATAGTGCGCCGGTTGGCCGTGGCCCGCGTATGGCGCAGCGCCCACACCATGGGCGAGCCGCCGTCGGCGGTGAAGATGGCGTCGTCGGCGGCGTGCCTGTCGATCAGCGCCGCCAGGTATTGCGGGCGGATGGTGTCGCCATCGCCGGCTGTAGCGCGTTCATTGAGTGTGGCCATGGCCTTGTGGTGGCGCTCCACGCAATGATCGAGCCAGGTGCGGTCGCCGCGCGCTTGCACGCGGGGCGCCAGCGCGCGCAGGGTATCGGCAATGTCGCCCACCACGCCCAGCTCGATCGGGTGGCGCCGGCCCAGGTGGGTGGGATCGATATCGATCTGGATGATGCGTGCATGGCTGGGATAAAACTGGCGCCAGGCGAAGTCGCAACCGAGCAGCAGCAGTGTGTCGCACTCGAGCACCGCGTGGTAGCCCGACTCCACGCCGAAGATGCCGGTCATGCCCACGTTGTACGGGTTATTGAACTCGATGAAGTCCTTGGCGCGCGACGTGTGCGCAATCGGCGCCTTGAGCCGCTCGGCCAGCGCCATCAGCGCACCGTGCGCGTCCTCGCAACCGGAGCCGCCGTAAATGGCGATCTTCTTGTCCGCGTTGAGGATTTCGGCGATGCGATTGAGTTCCGTTTCCGATGGCCGCACCGAGGGCTGCGCCAGGTGCACGGCAAACTGCGGCTCGTCGCCGGCATCTTCCTGCGACACGTCCACCGGCAGGATGACCACGGCCACCCCGCGTTTGGACAGGGCCGCCTGGGCAGCCATGGCCGTCACCCGGCGCGCCTGCGCCGGCGTGCGGATCTCCTGGCAAAATACGCTGCACTGGTCGAAAATCGGCTTGTAATCCACTTCCTGCGGAAAATCGAAACCGAGTTCGTCGCGCTTGATCTGGCTGGCGATCAGCACCACCGGCGAGCGGTTGCGGTGCGCCTCGAACAGGCCGTTCACAAAGTGCAGGCTGCCCGGCCCGCACGATCCGGCGCACAGCGTGAGACGGTTGGCCACGGTGGCCTCGGCGCCGGCTGCAAAACCGCCCACCTCTTCGTGGCGCACGTGCACCCACTCGATCTCGCTGCGGCGGATGGCGTCGGTGACGTAGTTGAGCGAGTCGCCGGGCACGCCCCAGCAATGTTTGGCGCCTGCCTGCTGTAAGGTCTCGACGACCACTTCTGCGACTGTTTTTGCCATAGCGAATTTTCCTCGAATCTGTTGGTGGTAAAGGGCGGTCAGGCCGATGATGTGGCGCGCGGCGCATTGCGTATGTTCGTTGGCGCACGGTTGGCGGCGATGCGCTGCGGGGCGCGGTCCGCGTTGGCCGATAATTGGCAGCGTTACTTTCTTATCTGGTGAGCCATGCCCAAGTCCCTTCCCGGTGCCGACAACGGCCATGTACGCGTGCGCGGCGCGCGCGAACACAATCTGAAAAACGTCGATGTCGATATCCCGCGCAATGCGCTGGTGGTGTTTACCGGCGTCTCCGGCTCCGGCAAGTCGTCGCTGGCGTTCGGTACGCTGTACGCCGAGGCGCAGCGGCGTTACCTGGAATCGGTGTCACCTTACGCGCGGCGGCTGTTCCACCAGATGGCGGTGCCCGAGGTGGACGCCATCGACGGCTTGCCGCCTGCCGTGGCGCTGCAGCAGCAGCGCGGCGCCCCCACCACCCGGTCGTCAGTAGGCAGCGTGACCACGCTCTCCAATTCGCTGCGCATGCTGTACTCGCGGGCCGGCGATTATCCGGCAGGGCAGGAACTGCTGTACGCGGAATCGTTCTCGCCCAATACGCCGCAAGGCGCGTGCCCGCACTGCCACGGTCTGGGCCGGGTGTACGAAGCCACCGAACAGTCGATGGTGCCCGACGACAGCCTCACCATCCGCGAGCGCGCGGTGGCCGCCTGGCCTACCGCGTGGCATGGCCAGAACCTGCGCGATATCCTGGTCACCTTGGGTTACGACGTCGATACACCCTGGCGCGACTTGCCAAAAAAGACGCGCGACTGGATTTTATTTACCGACGAACAGCCCACGGTGCCCGTCTACGCCGGGCTTACGCCAGCCGAAACCAAACGGGCGCTCAAGCGCAAGGAGCCGCCCAGTTACCAGGGCACATTCACCGGCGCCCGCAAATACGTGCTGCAAACCTTTGCCGGTACCGAGAGCGCGATCATGAAAAAGCGCGTGGCGCGCTACCTGGTGGGGATGGATTGTCCGACCTGCCACGGCAAGCGGTTGCGCGCGGAGTCGCTCTCGGTGACCTTTGGCGGCCATGACATCACGGACATCGGCCGCCTGCCGTTGCAGCACCTGGCCGAATTGCTGCAGCCGTTTGCCGATGGCCGTGGCGTGAAAGCGAAGGACGCGGCCAGGCACCCGGAAAAAGCCATCGTTACCCAGCGTATCGCCGAAGACCTGGTGGCGCGTCTGACGGTGCTGCTCGACCTGGGCCTGGGTTACCTGAGCATGGAGCGCGGCACGCCGTCGTTGTCGCCGGGCGAGCTGCAGCGGCTGCGCCTCGCCACCGCCGTGCGCTCGTCGCTGTTCGGCGTCGTGTATGTGCTCGATGAGCCGTCGGCGGGGCTGCACCCTGCCGATACCGAAGCGCTGCTGCGCGCACTGGACCGCCTGAAGGCCGCCGGTAACTCGCTGTTCGTGGTCGAACACGCGCTGGAAGTGATACGCCATGCCGACTGGATCGTCGACGTCGGACCGAAGGCGGGGGAGCAGGGCGGTAACATCGTCTACAGCGGGGTGCCCGATGGGTTGCGCGACGTGGCTGCATCGCGTACCGCAGGTTATCTGTTCGACCGCGAACGACGCGCCCCGCGTGCGCCGCGCACGGCGACCGGCAGCCTGCAACTGCGCGGCATCGAGCGCAACAACCTGCGCGGCGTCGATGTCGATATCGCGCTCGGCGTGATGACCAGTGTCAGCGGCGTGTCCGGCTCCGGTAAATCGAGCCTCGTGAGCCAGGCGCTGGTACAACTGGTGCGCGCGCAATTGGGACAGATTGACAGCGATGGCGAAACGGATGGAGGCGATCCGCTGCTCGATGCGATCGATGACGCCGACCACGCGCCATTGAAGGGCCGCATCGTCCACGGCATGCAGGGCTTAAAACGCCTGGTGCAGGTGGACCAGAAACCGATAGGCCGTACGCCTCGCTCCAACCTGGCCACCTACACCGGCCTGTTCGACCATGTGCGCAAGCTGTTTGCCGCCACCCGGTCCGCGCGCGCCCGCAAGTTCGACGCCGGTCGCTTTTCGTTCAACGTCGCCAAGGGCCGCTGTCCCAATTGCGCGGGTGAAGGATTCGTGATGGTGGAGCTGCTCTTCCTGCCCAGCGTCTACGCGCCGTGCCCGGAATGCGACGGCGCGCGGTACAACCCCGACACGCTGTCCGTGCGCTACAACGAGCTCAATATCGCCGAGGTGCTCAAGCTGACCGTGGATGCGGCGGCGGAGTTCTTCCACGACCAGCCGCCGCTGCGCCACGCGCTCGACGTGCTGCGCGCGGTGGGCCTGGGCTACCTGCGGCTGGGCCAACCCGCCACCGAGCTCTCGGGCGGCGAGGCGCAGCGCATCAAGCTGGCCACCGAATTGCAGCGCGCAAGCCGGGGCGACACTTTATATGTGCTGGACGAACCGACGACCGGCTTGCATCCGTCCGATATCGACCTGCTGCTCACCCAGTTGCATGGACTGGTCGATGCGGGCAACACGGTGGTGGTGGTCGAGCACAATATGCAGGTGCTCGCTGCAAGCGATGCGGTGATCGACGTGGGGCCGGGGGCGGGGGATGAGGGTGGTCAGATCGTGTTTGCGGGGACGCCGGGGGAGCTGGCCAAGCACAAGGCGAGCCGCACGGCGCCGTATCTGCGCCGCGCGGTGGCCTGACAATTAAACTGGCGGCTGGTTCTTCACGGAGTTGCGGTACTTGAGGCGCGCGGCTTCCTTCTTGACTGCTTCGGCCGCGATGTTGCTGGCCTTGATCAGGCGTCGTTCGTCCTTGCCCCGGTGCTGGGCGATATGCTTGTTGCCGATACGCTTGGTCATGATCTCTCCGTGTTATCAAAAGTGGAGCAGCCAGCATAGCCCGCAATTGCTGCGCGCATCTGTTATCCATTTAACAAAGCGATCAGGAACAGGCAAAGTTCGCTGCATCCTCGATACTGCCGCTGCCCTTGTACTTGGCCGCTTTCGGATAAGGACACAGGGGCCGGGTGCGCGTGGCCGACCATGCCGTCGGCACGCTGGCATTCGCGCCGCCCGCGTTGCCGACGCCGCGCGCGCTGGCCGTCACGCTGTCGGGCGCCACGCCTTTTTCCACCCAGTTCACCAGCGGCGTGAGCATGTCGAACTGGTCGGCCGTCGGTCCGCCGGAACAGTGGTTCATGCCGGGGACCGGGTAAAAGCGGGCAAAATTGGAGGCGTCGCCGCCATTGGCCGTGCGCAGGCCGTCATACCACGCCGTGGTGTCGTTGCTGGAGAAGATAGGATCGCTGGTGCCGTGGTGCACCACCATCTTGGCGCCACGGCTTTTCAGCGTGGACAGGTCGGCAGGGTTGGGCGGCACCATGAACGACAGCGCGCTCTCGGTGTACAAGCCGCTGGTGGCGCCTACCTTGGCCAGCATCGTGGCCAGGTCGCCGTCGCGCCCAAAGGCTGCGCCGTCGAAGGTGGCTGCGTTTTCCGGCGGCGCCTGGAATACCAGGCCGACTGCGCCCGCGTCGCGCGTGGTCGGGCTGCTGAACTTCCAGCTGGCCCAGTCGGAAGTCGCCAGCCCGGCGTCGTACGGGAAGCTGGTGTAGATCCTGGTGCCCGCTGCCGTGGTGGCTCCCGCAAACAGCCCGCCGATCACCGTCTTCTGGGTGGCGCTCAGGCAGCTGCCGTCGCGCACCCCGGTGCAGGTTGCCACGTCTCGATTGAGGTCGAACGCCGCCTGGCATGCCTGCGTGTTCTGCACCATGCCATCGGTGGCGCCGTCGAGCGCATCGCACTTGGCCAGCACCGCGTTGGACACCAGCGTGCGCTCCGCCACGGTAAAGCCGGTGGACGGATCGCTGGCGGTGGACGCCAGCGAGGCGTATGCCTTGCCGCCGGCGATGTTTGCCACCGCTGCCAGCGGCAAGCGGTAGCCGGGATTGCCCACCAAAACGCCGTCGTACTGGTCGCCGTAGCGGGACGCTGCCACCATCGCGTGGCGCCCGCCGTTGGAGCAGCCGCCGATGTACGAGCGGTCCGGCTTCTTGCCGTACGCGGTTTCGATCAGGCTCTTGGCCATGGGTGTCAGCTTGCCCACGGCCTGGTAGCCGTAATCGAGCCGCGCCTGCGGATCGCTGCCGAAGAACGGCGTGGGGGCACTGTGGCCGGCGTCGGAGCTGATCACGGCAAAGCCCTGGTTCAAGGCGTTGTCCAGCGGTCCGCCGCCGCCCACCGGGCCGGTGGCGGTGCCGATGGACCCATCGAGGCCGCCGTTGGCCTGGTAGAAGAAGCGGCCGTTCCAGTTGACGGGCAGGCGCATCTCGAAACCGATGGCGTAACTCTGGCCATCCACCGTGCTCACGCGGTCGTACATGCGACCGGTGACCTGGCAGTGCGCGGGTATCGGCTTGCCGGCGATTGTCAGCGTGCCGGCGGCAATCGCGTTGGCGCCGGTAATCGTGGTGTTGGCCAGCTTGATTTTTGTTGCCAGGTCGGTGCACGACGCCAGCGTGGCGCCGGTGGCGCCGGCCAGTTGGGGCAGGGCGGGGATGCTGGTGTCGATCGTGGCGTTGCCGCCCGAGCAGGCGGCCAGCAGCAGGGCGCCGGCGACGGCGGTAGTTGTTACGTGGATAGTCATGGTGTCTCCTCGGTTCTGTGCAAAAGCATGGGACGTGCCGGTCCGCGCAGCATCTTCGGCTGCGTCGGACCTGGTGGGGGACTGCGGCGGGAACCGGTTACTGCGGCGGCACGTCTTTCAGGGTGCCGATCGGCTGGTTCGTCAGCTTGCCATTCACCTTGCGCACTTCGCGGATGTACATGTTTTGCACGATGTCGCGGGTGGCGGGATCGATGCTGATCGGACCGCGCGGGCTGTCGAGCTTCATGCCGCTCAGGACCTTGATCGCCTCGTCGCCGTTGATGTCGCCTTTGAGCTTGCGGGCGGTCTCGTAAATCATGGCCATGGTGTCGTACGCGGCCACGGTGACGAACGTCGGCGGCGGGCGGTTGGGCAGGGCGGCCGCATAGGCGCCCAGGAACGCCTTGTTGGCCGGATTGTCCAGCGCAGTCGAATAGTTCAGCACCGTGATGGCGCCCAGCGCGCGCTCGCCCAGGGCTTCCAGCGTGGGCGAATCGCTGGTCATGTCGCCCACGCCCAGGAACTTGATGCCTGCCTTGTCCAGGCCCTTGTCGCTGAAGGCTTTCAGCAATGCCGTGCCATCTTCCGAACCGGGCGCGAAGAAGAACAGCGCGTCCGGTTTTTCATCCTTGATGCGCTGGATGAACGGCGAGTAGTCGGGATTGGCCAGCGGCGAACGCGCCGATCCCACCACCTTGCCGCCGGCAGCCGTAAAGCCCTTGACGAATTTGGCTTCCGCATCGTGGCCGGTGCTGTAGTCGCTCACCAGCGTGTACACCTTGCCCACCTTGTTCTGTCCCGACCAGGTGCCGAACGGCTCCGTCATCTGGTGCATGGTCATGCTGGTGCGCAGCATGTACGGCGACTTGGACGTGATGCCGGTAGTCACCGCGTTCATCACGATCATGGGAATCCTGGCCTTGGTGGCGATCGGCGCCACGGCCAGTGCGCTCGGGGTGAGCGAGAAGCCCACCAGGAACTGCACCTTGTCGCGCGCGATCAGTTCCTGCGCCGCGCGCTTGGAAAGGTCCGCATTGCTGCCGCCGTCGTCGCGGTAGATGATTTCGATCTTCTTGCCAGCCACCGTGCTGCCATACTGCTGCATATAGGTCTTGATGCCGTCCTCGAACGGCTTGCCGATATTGGCGAACGGCCCTGTGAGCGCTGCGATCACGCCGATCTTGATCGTGTCCTGCGCGTGTGCTGCATTCATCGTCAGCATTGCCACGCCCACGGCCATGCTGATGCCGGCCAGTTTCATGATTTTCATATGGTCTCCGTTATTGTAAGTTTGGTTTTTATGCTGCGGTGATGACTTGCGGATCGGTCCCCTCGTAGAGCGCATTGACGGTGGCCGCGCGCCGCGCCAGCACCGCCGCCTGGTTGATCGACCCCTTGTCGGTCAGTTCGCGGTGGTCGATCGAGGGCGGCTCCGCCTGCAACAGCAGGCGGTCGATGCGCATCGACGAACCGCTGACGTCCTGGTTCAGGCGCTGCAGCAGTTGCGCGAACCAGTCGCGCACGGGACCGCTGGCCAGTATGTCGGCGGCCGGGGCGCCGTCGCCCAGGCCTGACAGCAGCTGGCAGTGCTCCATGCGCGGAAACACCAGCAGGCCGATGGCGTTGCGGTCGATACCGGTGACCACGGCATCGAGCACATACGGCGTGGCGGCACTGATCACGCGCGCCCGCAGCGGCCCTACGCTCACGAACGTGCCGGTACTGAGCTTGAAATCTTCGGCAATGCGGCCGTCGAACATGAAGCCCAGTTCCGGGCGCTGCGGATCGGCGAAGCGCAGCGCGTCGCCGGTGCAGTAGTAGCCGTCTTCGTCGAACGCGGCGCTGGTCAGGTCGGGTGCGCGCCAGTAGCCGGGCATCACGTGCGGACCCTTGAAGCGCGCTTCCAGCTTGCCGCCCAGCGGCACCAGTTTGACCTGGCAGCCCGGCACCGGCACGCCGACGTAGCCGGCCTTGATGATGCTGCCGGTGCCGAAGGTACACGACGGCGACGTCTCCGTCATGCCCAATCCGGTAATGATGCGGATCGATTCGCCAGTCTGGCGGATGCCGGCGGCATCGAGCCGGTCCCACGCAGCCTGCGACAGGCCGGCGCCCGCGCACAGGAACAGCTTCACGCGCGAGAAGAAGTTGGCGGACAGCGCGGCGTCGGTCTCCAGCGCGTCGGTCAGCATCTCGAAGCCTTTCGGGATGTTGAAGTACATGGTGGGCGCAATCTCGGCCAGGTTGCGCAGCGTGGCCGGAAAATCGCGCGGCGTGGGCTTGCCGTCGTCGAGGTACAGGGTACCGCCGTTGTACAGCGCCATGCCCACATTGTGGCTGCCGCCGAACGTGTGGTTCCACGGCAGCCAGTCCACCAGCACCGGCGGCTCGTCGCCCATGAACGGAAAGCTTTGCAGCAGCATCTGCTGGTTGCTGCACAACATGCCGTGGGTGGTGGTCACCGCCTTGGGCTGCTTGGTGGAGCCGGACGTGAACAGGAACTTGGCCACCGTGTCCGCGTTCACTTGCGCATGCGCCGCTTCGACGGTCGCCGGCGCGGTGTCGAGCAGTGATGCAAAGCTTATCGAGGAGTGGCCGGCCACCGCGCCATGCGCCAGCACCAGCTGCGCGCCGCTGGCGCCAATGCTTGGGGCCACAGCGTGGATGGCGCGGCTGAACGCGGCGCCGTCGCTGGCATAGACTGCACCAGGCGTGAGGCGCTTCAGCATGTCGGACAGCTTGGTGAAGTCCGTCGCCACCAGCGAATACGACGGCGACACCGGCGCATACGGCACCCCGGCATACATTGCGCCCAGCGCCAGCTGGAAGTGTTCGAGGTCGTTGCCGGACAAAATGACCAGTGGCCGCTCGGCCGACAGATCCAGGTCGAGCAGCGCCTGGCCGATACTGCGCGCGCGTTCCAGCATTTGCGCGTAGCTGATGCGGATCCATTCCCCATCCTGTCCCCGGCGCGCGACCAGGGTGCGGTCCGGATGGCTGGCGGCGCCCGATTCCAGGCGGTCTGTGAAGCGCGGCGGGTAGGCGTCCAGCGGCGTGATGGCGTCCACGTGCCACAAACCGTCCTGCTGACGGGCTGTGATCTCGGGATTGCCCAGTTTGACCGGGCGCCGCTTCACTGTGCTACGAGGTTGTCCCGCGCGCTCCGCATTCATGACTTGATTCATGCGGAGCTCCTGTCAGATCGGGTAGTGGCGGGGCGTGGTCTGGATCGTGATCCAGCGCAGCTCCGTGAACTCCGCGATGGCGGCCTTGCCGCCGAAGCGCCCGTAGCCGCTGCCTTTCACGCCGCCAAACGGCATTTGCGCCTCATCGTGCACGGTGGGCCCGTTGATGTGGCAGATGCCGGACTCGATGCGGCGCGCCACGGCCATGGCGCGGCCGATGTCGCGGCTGAACACTGCCGACGACAGGCCGTATTCGCTGTCGTTGGCGAGACGGATCGCTTCTTCGTCGGTGTCGAAGCGCAGGATCGAGACTATCGGTCCGAACGACTCTTCCTGGTACACGCGCATTTCTGGCGTGACGCCATCGACAATGGCCGGTTGCAGCAGGTTCCCCGCAACGGTGCTCGAGGCCTGGGTGATGCTGGCGCCGCGCTCGCGCGCGTCGTCGAGCATGGCCGCCACGCGCTGGGCGGCAGCGGCGTCGATCATGCCGGTCAGGGGCGCATCGGCATGCGCGGCCTTGAGGGTGGCGGTTTTGCTCGCCAGCTTGTCGAGGAACGCCGGGGCGATCTTGTTGTCCACCAGGATGCGGTCGGCGGACATGCAGATCTGGCCCTGGTTGAAGAACGCGCTGAACGCGGCTGCTTCCACCGCTTCATCGAGGTCGGCGTCGTCCAGGATCAGCAGCGGATTTTTGCCGCCCAGTTCCAGCAGCACGGGTTTGAGGTGTTTGGCGCAATGCTGGGCAATGATGCGGCCCACGCTGGTGGAGCCGGTAAAGTTCACGCGGCGCACGGCGGGGGCGGCAATCAGGCGCTCCACGATGTGCGGCGCATCGGCCGGGGCGTTGGTGATCACGTTGACTACGCCAGCCGGAAAGCCCGCCTGCTCGAACACGGTGCCGATCAGCCGGTGCAGGCCCGGGCACAATTCCGAGGCCTTGAGGATCACGGTATTGCCGCAGGCAAGCGGCATGGCAATTGCCCGGGTGCCGAGGATGACCGGCGCATTCCAGGGAGCGATACCCACCACCACGCCGGCGGCCTGGCGCACGCCCATGGCGAGCGAACCGGGGACGTCGGACGGAATCACTTCGCCGCTGATCTGGGTGGTCATCGATGCCGCTTCGCGCAGCATGTTGGCCGCCAGCGTCACATTGAACTGGTACCACATCGGGCTGCCGCCCGCTTCCTGCACGCCGCGCTCCACGAACTCGCTCCGCAGGCCTTCCATGGCGTCGGCAGCTTTCAGCAGCAGGGCGCGGCGGGCGCCTGGATTGAGGGCAGACCAGGCAGGGAAGGCATCGCTGGCCGCCTGCACGGCGCGGTCCACGTCGGCCAGCTGGGCAGCGGCGGCGCGGGTGGCCACGTCGCCATTGGCCGGGTTGCGGCGCTCGAACGTGGCATTGTCGTGGGCGGCGCCGGTGGCGCCGCCGATAAGCAGATCGGTGTCGAACATGGTTGTCTCCTGATTTTATTATTTTGGATATTAACCGCGTTTGAACGTCTGCAAGCCGGGCTTGATGGTCTTATCGTCGAGGAACTGCTTGAGTCCCTGGGCGCGGCCCTTTTCCGGATCGCGGTAGTTCGACTGATCGACCTTGGCGTACAGGTAGTCCTCGTTCTGGTCCCAGTTCAATTCGCGGCAGCGCTTGAAGCCGTTCTTGGCGATGCGCAGCACCACCGGCGCTTTTTCCAGCAGCTTGTTGGCCAGCGCCGTCACTTCGTCGCGCAGCTGGGCGCGCGGCACGCTCTTGTTGATCAGGCCCATGGCTGCGGCTTCCTGGCCGGTAAAGGTATCGCCGGTCATGATGTAGTGCAGTGCCTGGCGGTGGCCCATGGTGTCTGCCACGGCCTTGCTCACCAGGTTGCCAGGCGGGATGCCCCAGTTGATTTCGGACAGGCCGAACACCGCTTCGTCGGCGGCAATCGCCAGGTCGCACGCCACCAGCGGCGAGAACGCGCCGCCGAAGCACCAGCCGTTGACCATGGCGATGGTGGGCTTGGCGTACATGCGCAGCAGCTTCCATTGCCACTGCGAGCAATCGCGGCGCAGGCGCTCCTGGAAGATCTCCGGCTTGCCGTCGTTCTCGCGGAAGTACTCTTTTAAATCCATGCCGGCGGTCCAGGAATCGCCGGCGCCGGTCAGCACGATCACTTGCGCTTCTTCGTCCAGCTCCAGGGTTTCCAGGACGTCGATCATTTCGCGGTTGAGCGTGGGGCTCATGGCGTTGCGCTTGTCGGGACGATTGAGGGTGATCCAGCCGATGCCGGCCTCCACGTCGACTTTGACCGTTTCCCAGCGCGCTGCGTATTTCGACATACCATATCTCCTGTTATTGAATGTTTATCCGGGGCAGTATCAGGCTGCCTGATATGGAACTTATACTATACTCACGTCTTCCGAATTACAAGAAAATTTTATGGTGACCTCAAACTCTCCCGCGACCGACACTTCCAAGCCCCTGGGGCTGGCCTACCTGGTGGGGCGGCTCGACCACGTCCTGGGCAAGCGCCTGCGCGACTGCTGCGCGCCGGCCGGCGTGACGGTGCCGCAGTACACGGCGCTGTCGGTGTTCCGCGCCCAGGGGGCGCTGTCGAACGCGCAGCTGGCCACGCGCACCATGGTGTCGCCGCAGTCGGCCAACGAGATGGTCAAGCAGATGGAGGCGAAGGGGTGGATCGAGCGCTCGCCCGATCCTTCGCACGGCCGAATCATCCAGATCCAGCTCACGCGCGCCGGCCACGACATCCTGGGCCAGTGCGACGGCAAGGTGCGCGACGTGGAGCTGCGCATGTTCCCGGACCTGACGCCCGACGAACGCACGCAGCTTTACGTGTCGCTGCGGGCGGCAGTGCGGGCGCTGAGCCTCGAAGGCATTTGAGCTAGGGCTGGCGCCACACGATGTTCATCAGCGGCTTGACGCTCAGGCCATGCACGACGATCGACAGCATGATCACGAACAGCGTGATGTTGGTAAGCTGCGTGGCCAGGTCGGGCGCCAGTCCGGCCTCGATGGCGAACACCAGGTAGTAGATCGAGCCGATGCCGCGAATGCCGAACCACGCGGTCATCGCCTGCAGCCGCAGCGGCGTGCCGCTGCCCGCCAGTCCGAGGAACACGGCCACCGGGCGCGCGATGAAGAACAGGAACATCGCCATGAATACCGCCTGCCAGCTGATCTCCCACAGCGCAATCATCCCGCCCAGCAGCAGCACCAGCGTCAGTTCCGACAGCCGCTCCAGGTATTCCTTGAACACCAGCGATTCGGCGCTCACCGTGGGTGGCGCTTGCTGCGATGCGCTGTCAAGCGCCACCTGCGATTTGCCGGTATCCGGTTCCAGCAGACCGTCCTGGTCCTTGGGCGCGCCGGCCATGATCAACTCGGTCTGGCGCAGGGCGACGGCGGCAAAGAACACGGCCAGGAAGCCCCAGGCATGCACCAGCGTGGCGACGCCGTAGGCCACCGCAATCAGGCCCAGTCCCACCAGGTCGTCCATGATGTCGTGGCGCGGCTGGATCACGCGCAACCGCCACGACAGGCGCGCGGTCACGGCGCCGAGGATGACGCCGATGGTTACGGCCGCCAGCGCGGCCCACGCCACATCGACCAGCAGCCAGCGCAGCGGCTGGCCGGCCGTTTCGTCCAGACCCAGTACGCCGAGCCCGAGGAACACGAACGGCGCGGCGCTGCCGTCGTTCATGCCGGCCTCGCAGGTGAGGGTAAAGCGCAGGCGGTCGGTGTCGCCGGCATGGCGGATCTGGACGTCGGTGGCCAGCACCGGATCGGTGGGCGCCAGGATGCCGCCCAGCAGGATGGCGGCGCCGGCCGGCAGCCCCAGCACGAAAAAGCCGAAGGCTGCCACCAGGATCACGGTAAAAATCATCGAGATCCAGGCCAGCCGCAGCGGCGCATTCCAGTTGGTGCGCTGGAATGGAACCGGCATCTTGATCCCGGCCGAAAACAGCGAGATCAGGATCGCCACCTCGGTCAGCACTTCGAGCACGCCCGATTCTTCGGTGGGATCGAAGTGGAACAGGTTGAGCGCGGTAGGGCCGAGCAACAGGCCCACCCCCAGGTAGACGATGGCGGACGTAAACGGCGAGCGCGAAATGGTGGTGGCGGCCATGCCGCGCGCCAGCATCAGCATGCCGATCAGGATGAACCAGTACGTGGAATTCATGCCGGTACTCCCCGGGGTGTGGTGCAACTGCGATGGAAGGTCAACGGGTCTGGTCCGGGTAACGCTGGCGCGAATCGATTTCGCGCCCCGAGATCATGTACTGGCCGTCGCCCCGGTAGTGCAGGGTTCTGGGCAGCCTGGGCGTGCGCGCCACGTGGGCACGCACCACCTGCCAGACGAACAGCGGCGCGTTGGGATTGGGGCTGGCATCGGCCAGCCGGCATTCGAAGCTGGCGTAGCATTCGGCGATCAGCGGCGCCGCCACGTCCACGGCCGGTTGCGCCGTGAGGCCAAAACGCGCAAACTTGTCGGTATCGGCGCCGCTGCAGTTGCCGATGCCGATCACCTGCTCCAGCAGGTCGGCGGTGGGGATGTTGATCACGCACTCGCCGCTGCCCACCACCATGTCGTAACTGTGGTTGCTCTGGTCGATGTAGCAGCCCACCAGCGCTGGCGTAAAGCCGATCATCATGTGCCACCCCATGGTCATGATGTTGGTGCTGCCACCGTGCGCGGCGCTCACCAGCACCACCGGGCCCGGTTCCAGCAGGCGGCGGATGTCGGCCAGGTCGTAGTCGTGTTTCGCATACCGTTTCATGGTGCCTCCTTGCCAGATGGTAGCCGCTGGCGCACGCGCTGTCTGTGAGCCAGGGCACCGAGCGGCGCAGCGGCCGGCGCCGGTCACCCATGCTGCCGCTAGCCGGTCAGCGTAATCGTGCGCGCGGCCATCCGCGCCGCAATGTCCGGGTCGTGGGTCACCAACAGCACGGCGCAACCGCAGGCACGGGCGTGTTCCGCCAGCAGTGCCAGGGTTTCCTGCTGCGTGACCGGATCGAGGCGCGACGTGGGCTCGTCGGCAAAGATCAGCGCAGGACGCAGCAACAGCACGCGCGCCAGCGCAAAGCGTTGCAGCTCGCCGCCCGAGACCTGCGACGGCAAGCGGTCGAGCAGCGCGGGCCGCAACCGCAGCCGTTCCAGCAGGCCTTCGAGCTCGCTCCGCGCCAGCCGGTGCAAGGCGATCACGTCCTGCAGCGACTGGCGCAGCGTGATGGTGGGCGCGAATGCGGCCGCCGGGTCCTGGTAGATTTTCTGGAACGCCGTGCGCGCCAGGCCGGGTGCGCGCATGACGGTGCCGGCGTCCGGCCGCAACAACCCGAGCACGAGATTGCCGAAGCTGGTCTTGCCTGAACCGCTGGGGCCGGTAACGGCAATGAATTCGCCGCGCCGCACGACATCGGTTACGCCGGCAAACAGCTGCTGGGCCCCGAAGTGCTTGGCCACGCCGTCTAGCCGCACCAGGATCTCGTCCGGGGCGTCGCCGGCATGGCGGCGCGGACCGGTGCGCTGCGGCCATGCGGCCGGTTCCGCCGCCAGCAGGCGCCGCGTGTAGTCGTGCCCCGGCGCGCACAGCACGGTGGTGGCATCGCCCTGTTCGACGACGGCGCCGTGCAGCATCACCGCCACCCGGCCGCCCAACTGGCGGGCCAGCCACACATCGTGGGTAATGGTGAGCAGCGTGAGGCCGTCGGCGATGGCCGCGCGCAGCACGGCCAGCACGTCGGCGCGGCGGTCGGCATCCAGCCCCTTGGTTGGCTCGTCGATGATCATCACCGGGGCGCCGGCAGCGTGGGTGGCCAGAAACGCCACCCGCTGCGCCATGCCGCCCGAAATCTGGAACGGATACTTGCTGCCCGCGCCAGCCATGCCCAGTCCCGCCAGTCCGGCCTGCGCCGAGCGGTTGGCCGTGTCGGGCGGCACAGCGGCCACCAGTTCGTGCACTTCGGCGATCTGGCGCGCCACCCGCATGGTGGGGTCGAGCGCGAGCCACGGCTCCTGCGGCAACAGCGCCAGGCGCCGGCCCCACAGGGCGCGCCGGACACGCTGGTCGGCCGCATCCGAACGATGGGTGCCCACTTCCACCGTGCCGCTGCACGTGAGCGACGCGGGCAGGTTGCCCATGATGGCTTGCGCCAGCAGCGATTTGCCGGAACCGCTTTCGCCCAGCAGCGTCAGCACGCCGCCGGGGGCTATCTGAAGGTCGATGCCGCGCACCAGTGGCTGGCCGGCGGCGCCCACCGTCAGCGCTTGCACGACCAGATGGGCCGGGCTGGAAGAATTGGTCGTGTTCATGCGTCCTTGCCGCTGCCCAGCAGGATCATGCCCAGCAGCGTGGCAAACAATATCAGGATGGGAGCGCCGATCAGCCATGGCGCCTCGCTGTAATAGGGCAGCAGTTCGATCATCATTACGCCCAGCTCCGCGGTGGGCGGTTGCAGGCCCACGCCGATGAAGCCCAGCGCCGCCATCGCCAGCACGGCGCCGGCGTAGCCGAAGCGCATCAGCGTCAGGATGCGCGGCAGCAGTTCCGGCAGCAGGTGGCGCCGCACGATGTAGCCCGCGCCAAAACCCAGCAGGCGCGACGCTTCCACCTGCGGGCTGGCCAGCATGATGGTGGCGGCAGCGCGCACCACGCGAAAATATTCGACCCACAATGCCAGCGCGATGCCCACGTACAGGGGCCAGAACTGGCCCGGTGCGAAGGCGGCCAGCAGCAGCACCAGCAGCAATCCCGGTAGCGCCAGGATGGCGTCGGCCAGCGCCGTCAGCGCGCGCTCGGCCCAGCCGCCGCGCCACGCGGCCAGCAGCCCCAGTGCGGTCCCCGGTAGCGCCGCGCTCAGGACGCTCAGCAGCGCCATCGACAGCGACAGCCGTGCGGCATCCGCCAGCCGTGCCAGCATGCTGCGGCCCAGGTGGTCCAGCCCCAGCGGATGCGCCAGGCTGGGCGCTTCGAGAAACCGCGACAGCGTCTGGCGCGCCGGATCGATGCCGATCAGGAGGGGGCCGAGCAGGGCGAAGGCGGCAATCGCCAGCAGCAGCAATGCGCCGATGCGGCGGGCCACCCGCCGCCGGGGGCGCGCGGTCGCCAGCAAAGCCTGGTGCAGGTCCGGAATGTCGGTATCGATGGTGGTCATATTCTTCATTGCGGACGCCGGCGCGGATCGATGGCGGCGCAAGCCAGGTCCACCAGCGCGTTAAACAGCACGAACATCAGGCCCAGTACCAGCGCGGTGCCCTGGATCATGGGCACGTCGCGCCCGAAAATGGCGTGTACCAGTGCGTGACCGATGCCGGGCCACGCAAAAATCGTCTCCACCAGCACCACGCCCTCCACCAGGTACACCAGCTGCACGGCAACGTAGGCGACGATGGGCGCGCCGACATTGCGCACGCCGTGGCGCACCAGCGCCTGCAGCGGCGACAGTCCCTTGGTGAGCGCAAACGCATAATAGGCGCTGGCGCGCACTGCCACCATGGCATCGCGGGCCACGCGCGAAGAAACCGCCGCCAGGCCGATGGCCAGCGTGAGCGCGGGCAGGGCCACGCTGCCCCGGTCCAGGTGGCCGGCAGCGGGCAAGGCGTTCAGCTCCACCGAAAACACCAGCACCAGCACCAGCCCGAGCACGAACGGCGGCATGGCGCGCAGCAGGACGGACAGTGCCAGCGTGGCGCGGTCAAACCAGCTGCCGGGACGCAGCCCGGCCAGCACCCCGGTCACGGGTCCCAGCAGGACCGACAACAGCACCGCCCAGAACGACAGCCGCAGGGTCTGGCCCAGTTGCACGCCGATTTCCCGGGCCACCGGCTGCGCCGTCACCAGCGATACGCCCAGGTCCAGGCGCAACAGCCGTCCCCACCAGTCGGCCAGCGCGGCCAGTGCGGGGCGGTTCAGCCCCAGTTCCGTGCGCACCGCGTCGGCTGCGGCGGCATCGACCATGTCGTAGCCATAGCGGCCGGCGGCGATGCGGAAGGCGGTGTCGCCGGGCAGCCAGCGCGTCATGAAAAAGCACAGCGTACCGACCAGCAGCGCTACCAGCACGGCCTGCAGCAGCCGGCGGCCCAGCAGCGGCGACCAGCGGCGCGCGAGATCCAGGTATGGCGTCATGGATTCCATTGTATGTCCGAGATGCGGTAACTGCGTTCGAAGGCGTCGATGGTCACGTTGCGCACGCGGTTCGAGACGGCGATGGTCTGGCGATACCACACCACGGGAATCACGGGCAGCGATGCCTGCAGGCGCCCGGCCACGATGGCGCGGTCGGCATCGGGCCGCTGGGCGCCAGCCGCCAGCCGGCCCAGCGCCGCGTCGAGCGCCGCATCGTGCCAGTTCATCGCGCCCCAGTCGCCGCCGCCGTTGGCGTAGTCGCCCACCATGGTGGCGGTAGGATCGGGCGTGGTGCCGAAATTGCGCGCCACCAGGCCCATTTCCAGCGAACCGGCACGGTGGCCGGCCGGAATATCGCTCGAATTGCCCACCACCACCCTCACGGCGATGCCGATCTGGCGCATCTCTTCCTGGATCGCCGAGGCGATCAGCGGCAGTTCGGGACGATCGACGAAAGTGTACAGCGTGATGGCGAACCGGCGGCCGTCGCGCCACACGATGCCGTCGGCGCCGGGGCGAAAGCCGGCTGCCTTCAGCAGCGCGCGCGCGGCGGCGGGATCGGTGCGCAGCGGCGCGAGCGTTCGCTGGTGCCACAGCGGCAGTGCGGGCGGGAACAGCTGGGTGGCGCCCAGGTCGGAGTCGCGCAGCAGCGCGCGGGCGATGCCGTCGCGCTCCACGCCCAGGCTGATCGCCTGCCGCACCCGCTCGTCGCGCAGAAACGGGTGGGCCGCGTTCAGCTTGAGGAACGTGGTACGCGGCAGGTTCTGCGCCACCAGCGACACGCCGCGCTGGCGTTGCAGCCGGCGGATGCTGGGCGGATCGAGCGTAAAGGCCAGGTCGGCCTGGCGGCTTTGCGCCATCAGCGCCCGGGTTTCCGCGCGCGACACGCTGATGTAGCGCGCGCGCCGCACGGCCGGCGGCGCGCCGTTCCAGGTGTCGGCAAACTCGGTCTCGAACATTTGCGGCAGCGTGATCGACTTGATGCGGTACGGGCCGCTGCCGATGATGGCGGTCACGCGGCCGTCAACGCCGAATGACGATGGCGCCAGCAACTGCGTGCTGTATTGGGTAAACAGGTAGGGCAGCGGCGCGAACGGCCGGCGCAGGCGCACGACGATGGCGCCACGCTCCGCGTACAGGTCGGTGATGCCCGCCAGCTGCAGTACGCCCGGGGTTTTCCAGGCACGCAGCAGCGACACCAGCGCGGTGTTGGCGGTGAGTGCCGAGCCGTCGTGGAAGCGGTTACCCTGGCGCACGAAGAAGCGCCAGGTGCGCTGGTCGTCCGCGACCTCCCAGCTGCTGGCAGCACCGGCGCGCAGGCGGCCCTGGTCATCGACGTCGAGCAGCGTTTGCGCCACCTCCATGCGGGTGAACATGAAGCCGCTGCGCGACGGTTCCAGCCCGGTGAGCTCCCACGGTCCGACCACGGTGAGGGTGTCGGCGCTGGCGGGCGTGAGCTCGTGGACGTGGCCGGGATCGGCCAGCGCGGCCAGCGGCAACGCCAGCGCGGCCGCTCCCGCGCACAGGCGGCGCCGCGATGGTGAGAAAACGACTGTGCTCATGGGGTAGGCAATAGCAGAAGACCCTGCATCTTAGAGCAATCGGGGCGGCGCGGCCAGTGGACTACACGGTTTGCACGATGAAATGAATCACCACCCCCGCCAACCCGCCCACCACCGTGCCGTTGATGCGGATGAACTGCAGGTCGCGGCCGATGGCCAGCTCGATGCGCTTGCTCATCTCGTCGCGCGTCCATTTTGCCAGTTGCAGCTCGATGAAGCGTCCTACCTCGCCCCGGTAATTGCGCACCAGCTGCGCGCTGCCCGCTTCCAGCAGGCGGTTCAGGCCGTCGCGCATGGCGGGGTTGTCGGTCAACATGCGGCCCGCTTTTTCCACGAGTTTTTGGGCGCCCGCCGGCACGCCCGGGGCGTCGCCGTGCAGGTCGGCCAGCAGCCGCTCGCGCAACGCGTCCCACAGGCCTGCGAGCATGTCCTGCACCTTGGCGCTGGCCAGCGCGTCGACCTGGAATTCGCGGATCGCCTGCTGCCACGCGGGATCTGCCTTGAGCCGCAGGGCGCTGTCGGCGATCCATACGCCGAGGCGTGCGCGCAGCGCATGTTCGCGGTCGAAGCGCATGTCGGCCACCTTGCGCGCGGTGGACCGGATAATCCGCGGCATGGCCTTGTGCAGTGCGTATTCGAGTACGGAGCTGTCGGTATTGACCGCGCTTTGCACCATGGTGCCGATGGTCTCGTGGTTGGCTTCTTCGGCCAGGTATTCGCCCAGCTGGTCGAGCACCAGGTCCACCAGGTGCTGCGGCTGGTCCGCGGCCACCAGCGCGTCGACGCAATCGCCGGCCAGGCTGGCCAGATCCAGGCGCGCCAGTTCGCGGGTGGCGGTGGCGGCCACGATGCCGCGCATCTGGTCGTTGTCGACCGTGTGCAGCAGGCGCTCCAGCGCGGGGCCGGTCCACTGCGACAGGCGTGCGGCATTGGCCGGGTCCTGCATGTAGGCGCCGGCCTTGCCGGCGATATCGAGCTCGCGCAGGCGGCTGTTGATCGCGGCTTCCGTAATAAAATGGTTCTCGACGAATTTGCCCAGGCTCTTGCCGATGCGCTCCTTGCTGTTGGGGATAATGGCGGTGTGCCACAGCGGTATGCCAAGCGGATGGCGAAACAGCGCCACCACGGCGAACCAGTCGGCGATGGCGCCGATCATGGCCGCTTCGGAAAACGCTTCCAGGTAGCCCCAGGCCGGATGCGCGTGGCGCTGCGTGCGGGCCAGCGCAAACAGCAGCGCCGCGATGACCAGCAGGCCCAGGGCCACCAGCTGCATGGTGCGCAGGCGCGCGCGCTGCACCACCTCTTCGTGGTCATCGAGCTGGCGGATGATGTCGATTTCGCGTTCCACGAGTATTCCCCCGGGTTAATTTTGGTTCATTGTAGGGCAGGGCGCGCGTGACTGGTCACACGGTCGGCGAATCCGGGTAAAATAGCGCCGAGTCGAAAATGAGCAAGCCGGTTGGTATCCCGGCAAGCGCCGCCCTGGCGTGCTCCCGCACTGCGGACCCACGGCGCCGATCTTGACTGATTGATCTATTCGATTAATGGCCGGGGGATGCGTGGTGGTGCGCCATCCATGCCCCGCATACTGGGACTGAACTGATGGCCTCAACTACCACTACCACTACAATTATTTCCGGCGTTGCGCTGGAACGCTCCGAACTCGAACACCACCTTGCGCACGGCGTGCGCCACTTTGAACAGTGCGCCTTCGACGACGCCGACCTGTCGCGCCTGGACCTGCAAGGCTGCACGTTCGACCGCTGTACGCTGGGCGGCGCCAACCTGTTTGCTGCCAGGCTGGCGCGCACCGTGTGGCAGCGCTGCCGCGCCGGCGGCGCCGACTTGGAATCGGTGGACGCCGTGGATGCCCGTTTCGACAGCTGCGACCTGAACAATACCAAGTGGCGCCGCGCCAAGCTGGCCTCGGTCACGTATCGCGGCTGCAAGCTGACCGGCGCGTCGTTCGAGGAAGTGGCCCATCTCGGCCTGCAATTCGAAGAAAGCCTGCTGGTGGGCGCCGACCTGCGCGGCTTCTCGTTCAGGAAGGCGACGCTCAAGGACCTCGATTTTTCCGACGCCTACCTGGCCGGCTGTGACTTCCGCGACGCCGTGTTCGAAGGCGGCAGCCTGCGCAACGCCACGCTCAAGCTGGCCAGGTTTCAGGGGGCCGACTTGCGCGGCGCCGATATCGATGGATTGAAACTGCAGGATGCAGCCGTGTTCAAGGGCGCCGTGATTTCGCACGCGCAGGCAGCGAGCTTCCTGCGCGCGCTCGATTTCGTGGTCATGTAACGAAAAACGGCAAGCCGCAATGGCTTGCCGTTTCCATGCGCTGACCGGGTTCAGCAAATTAATTCAACAACGAGCGCTTGCGGGCATAGCCGAAGTAGACGATCAGCCCCAGGACGATCCAGATCGCGAACGCCACCCACGTGTGCCAGCTCAGGTACGTCATCAGCATGACGCAGAAGATCACGGCCAGCGCCGGGATTACCGGCACGAACGGCACGCGGAACGTGCGTTTCAGGTCGGGACGCTTCTTGCGCATGATGACCACGGCAATCGACACCAGGCTGAACGCTGCCAGCGTGCCAATATTGATCAGCTCGGTCAAGATATTCAGCGGCACGAACGCGGCCACCACGCCGAAGAACAGGCCCACCGTCCACGTCGCGAAGAACGGCGTATGAAATTTCGGGTGTACCGAAGACAGCCGCTTCGGCAGCAGGCCGTCGCGCGACATGGCGTAGATGATGCGGGTCTGGCCATACGCCATCACCAGGATCACGGTGGTCATGCCCAGGATGGCGCCCGCGTCGACGAAGCGCGCTACCCAGTTTTCACCGGCATATTGCAGCGCCAGCGTCACCGGGTGGTCGACGCCGAGGAATTCCTTGAAGGGCACGATGCCGGTCATGATGCCGGCCACGACCACGTACAGGATGGTGCACACGGCCAGCGAGCCGATAATGCCGATCGGCAGGTCGCGCTCGGGACGTTTGACTTCTTCGGCAGCCGACGTCACGGCGTCGAAACCGATGAAGGCAAAAAATACCAGCGCCGCTGCGCTCAGCATGCCGTTGTAGCCGTAAGGCATAAAGGGCTGCCAGTTGGCCGGCTTGACGTGGGGCGCGCCGACGAAGATAAACAGCAGCACCACGCCCACCTTGATCGCCACCATGATGTTGTTCATGCGCGCCGATTCGCGCACGCCCCAACCCAGCATCGCAGTCAGTACCAGCATGATGAACAATGCCGGCAGGTTGATGATCGTGCTGACGCCAGGAATGGCGCCGGGCGCCGCGGTCAGCGCCACCGGTAAATGGTAGCCGTAGCTGCCCAGCAGCGATTGCAGGTAACCGGACCAGCCCACCGACACGGCAGCCGAGGCCAGGCCGTATTCGAGCAGCAAGTCCCAGCCGATCATCCACGCGGCCAGTTCGCCCAGCGTGGCGTAGGTGTACGTGTAGATGGAACCGGCCACCGGTACCGATGAGGCGAACTCGGCGTAACACAGTGCAGCAAAGCCGCAGGCAATGGCAGCCACGACAAAGGACAGGGTGAGGGCGGGGCCGGCTGTAACGGCGCCGGTGCCGGTCAGGACGAAGATACCGGTGCCGACAATGGCGCCGATACCCATCAGTATCAAGTCGAAGGGGCCGAGTACTTTGGCCAGGCCGCCCGGCTTTTGGGCGCCGGCGATCATTTCGTCCAGGTTCTTGGTTCTAAACAGGCTCAAATTAAGCTCCAGGTATTTTTATGGTGGCGGGATTGCACCCCGTGCCCCGGTTCGCGGCGACGGCAAATAATACAGGAAGATGACTGCCGGGCGACAGTCCGGTTTGTTGCCTTATTGTTTCGTGCAGGCGACAAGGTTGCACTTTTCCGGTTGTCGCGGCGGGGGAATGCTGATAGATAGCTTTTGCTTTATCTTGGCAAAATAATCACGACAGCCTCGCGGGCGCGCCGCTGCGAAGGCTGCTGTTTGCCTGGCAGGTGGCCGGCGCAGCGCCGCGTTACACATGGGCGCTGCGGTCTCTGTCGATCGCTTATCTCAGCGCGCCAAACACCTTGCCCAACAGCTTGCTGCCGGTCCCGATCGGGTCGGCGCGGATGGCTTTTTCTTCTTCGGCGATCATCGTGTACAGGCCGTCGAGCGCGCGCTGGGTGACGTAGCCTTCCACTGTCGCCTGTTCCCGGGTGACCAGGCCCATCTTGGGCGCCATGGCCATGGTGGTGTTGTACCTGGTGGCCAGGTTGGAGCGGTCGGTGACTTTTTTGACCATGGGCAGAAATTGAACGGCCAGCCTGGGCGAGGTTTTCGCGCGGAAGAAGTCGGTCACCGACGTATCGCCGCCGGTGAGGATGTTCTTGGCGTCGGTAATGCTCATCGATTTGACGGCATCGAGCAGCAGCGGCTTGGCCAGCGGCACGGCTGCCTCGGCCGCGTGATTCATCTGCACCACCAGGTCGTCGAGTTGCTGGCCCTTGCCCGTCAATTTCAGGAGCGGGCGCGCCTGTTCGAGAATTTTCGGCAGCGGGATGCGCACTTTTTCATTGTTCAGGAAGCCGTTTTCCACGCCAAGCTTGGCCACTGCCAGCGATGCGCCCTGTTCGAGCGCGGCCTTGACGCCGCCGGCCGCGTCCTGGTTGCTCAGGTCGGACAACGACAGTGCATGCGCGCTGGCGGTGAACAAACCGAGGGGAAGCAGAAGACATGCAGCGCGGCGCGAGGTGGACATGAACGACCTTTCGATAACAGTGAGCGGAGCCGGTCCGGACTTGCGCCGGAACCATCGTGGCATCACTGTAAACCACCAGCGGCTATGCCGCCAGTGCCGGCAGTTCCTTCTCCAGCCGCTGCAGCAGGCGGTCGCACTCGAACACGCTCAGCGTTTGGTGCTGCTGCGTGCCGCCTTCGCCATCGGCCTCGATGTCGATAACGTCGGGCATGTCGGCGCTGGGGCCTTCGTCACCGCCGCCTGTGCGCATGATGCGCGGCGCCGTGAACCGCCGGCTGTCCTCGATGGTCATGATGTTTTGCACGGCGTCGACCATCAGCCCGTATTTCTCCAGGCCGTGTTCTCCGTTGCGCTCGACCACCAGGATCTTGGTTTCGCCGGTGGCCTGGGCCGGCGCCATGCCGTATAGGCTACGCAGGTCGATCACGCTGATCATTTGCTGGCGCAGGTTGAGCATGCCGCGCATGAAGTCCGGCATGCCGGGCGGGCGCGAGATGTCGTCCGCGTAGTCGATGATTTCGCGCACCTGCTTGATTTCCACCGCATATGTATTCTCCAGCGCGAAGGTGAGATAGACGTGGCGCTGGCTGCGCCTGGCGTCGCGTGCAGCCTGGCTCGCTGCTGCCGTGCCGTCGGTGGGGTACAGGCGGGCGTGGCCGGTGCGCATCTCGACGATCTCGGTGCTCGACAGGATTTGCCGGTGGTCGAGCAGGATCACATCGGCGTGTTCGGGGCGGGCGATGCAGCCGGCAAACATGCCGGCGCGCGCCTTGCTCAGCAGCGGGATCGGCATCACATCTTCGGCATAATAGTTGACGATGCTGTCCACCGAGTCCACCAGGAAGCCGATGGTGGCGTCGTCGATGCGGGCAATCACGATGCGCTGGTCGGGCAGGTAATCGCGCGCGGCGCAGTTGGCATCCTTGGCCGCGCCGGGATTGGTGAGCAGGGTGGAAAAGCAGACGATGGCAACCGGGCTGCCGCGAAAATTGATGCGGCCCAGGCACAGGGCGCTGTTCAGGATGGACGGCTGGATGTCCGGTACCCGGATGATTTCCTGGATTGCGCCCATGTCGAATGCAAACTTCGAGCCGGCGGCGCGGAAACTCACGCACTGGCGGCGCTCGCCCTGGTGGCGTCGTGCCGCCTGTCGCCCGGCGCTTTGCAGCGCCAGCACTTGCGGCACATTTTCGATGCGTACCAGCGCGGCGGGATCGAGCACCTGCAGCAGGCGCGCGCCGTCGTCGAGCAGGATGGTGCCGGCAATCACCGCTTTGTGGGCGCCGTCGCCAGCGCCGCCGCCGTAATTGAGCGTGCTGCGCTGTTCGGGACGCACGCGCAGGATTTCACCGGTGGCGTGGAACAATATGCCGATCAGGACGCCCTGGTAATCGAGAATCGCGATCTTGTGGGCGGGTTCGGACGCCGGCGCCGCCGGGTCGAACACGCGCGACAGGTTAACCACCGGGATCACGGTGCCGCGCAGGTTGAACATGCCATCGAGGAAGGGCGGCGACAGCGGCACGACCGTCATCTTGTCCGGGTAGTTGACCACCTCGCGGATGCAATTGGCCGGCAGGGCGAATTCGTCGGGACCCAGCAGGAACGAGCCGAACAGCTCGCAAGCGGGGCGGGCCGCAGCAGGCGTGGAACCAGGCGTGGCAGCTGCCACGGCAGCGCTGTCGACGGTATCAGGCATGTTGCACCACCCGCGCGCGTTTTTCAATGGCACTGACCCGCACGTGCTGGGTGGCGCAGTCAATGGTCATGGTGCGGCCGCCTTTGCCGCCCACGTCCATGAATTGCACGTGCAAGCCGTACAGGGCCAGGTGTTTTTTGGCGGCGGCGATGTTTTGCTGGCCGATCTGGAACCGCTCCGAACAGGCGTCAAGCATGCAGCCGCCACCGGCCACCACCACTTCGATGTCCGGGTAATCCGCCACGCACGCACCCATCAGGCGCAGCAGTGACGGCACGGCCTGGCTCACATAGCGCGCCGTGAGCTCGGTGTGCGGCAAGGCCGTTTCGGGCAGCAGGCAGTGCGCCAGGCCGCAGCGGCCGCGCTTTTTCCAGAGCATGGCAATGCCCACGCACGAGCCGAGCAGCGCCTGCAACTGGTCCACGCGGGCGCCAAGGCGCAGTTCGCCGATGTTGACGTGCACGCAGCGCTGGCCGGCGGCCACGCCCACCGGTGCGGCATCGACGTCGAACCACGCTGCCGGCGGCGGCAAGATAAGGTGGGGAATGAAATTGGCGCCCATTATTTTTCGAACCTGTAGATCATTGGCCGCTCGAAATGGTAGGCAGTGTTCAGGCCTGAAATCGATTCGGATTCACCCAGGATCAACCTGGCATGGGGCGCCATGCTGTGGCGGGCTTGCTGCAGGACGGTCTCCTGGTGCTCCTGGTCGAAATAAATCAGGACATTACGCAGGAACACGAGATCGAACTGTTTTGCTTGTTTCAGTGGAGTGAGCAGATTGTGTTGGGCCAGCTCCACGTTGCGTTTCAGGACATCGACAACTTGCAGGCCATCGCTGCTGGCCTTGAAATATTTTTTGACCCACTCCGGGTGCGACGCCTGGATTTTTTCCACCGACCGGCCCGCGTACTGGCCGGCACGCGCCTGCGCCAGGATTTGCTGCGAGATGTCGGTGGCATGAATCTGGTAGCTGAAGCCCGGGGTCCTGGCCTGGAACTCTTCGCACAGCATGGCCATCGAATACAGTTCCTCGCCGCTCGACGCCGCAGCCGACCACACCTTGAGCCGCTGGCCCGCGTGCTGGCGCCACCACTGCGGCAGGAATTCCTGCTCCACGTAGTCCCACACCTGCTGGGTGCGGAAGAACAAGGTATCGTTGGTGGTCACCAGGTCGATGAAATGCGGCACTTCGGCGCGGTCCTTGACCACCTTGTCGAGGTACGCCTGGTAGCTGGCGATGGCCAGCGCCTGCATGCGCGGCCGCAGGCGCCGCTCCAGCAACACGCTCTTGCGCTCGGACATGGCGATGCCCGTGTGCTCGCGGACCAGCGCAATGAGCGCGGTGAGCGTTTCTGGCTGGATGCCGGCCGCAGTGTCCATCAGACCACGAAGCCGGACACGGTTTTGTTGAGGTCGCCAGCGCGCTGGTTCAGGCCCTCGGTGGAACGGGCAATGCTGTCGCAGGCGGCGGCCGATTTCTCCGCTTCCTCGGCAATGTATTGCACGGCCGTGGCCACTTCGCGCGCGGTGAGCAATTGTTCGTTGGTGGCCATCGAGATATCGGATATGGCCACCGTGGTCTTGGCGACGCCGGCCACGATCTTGTCGAACGCATCGCTGGCCTGGCGCGAGATCTCGCTGCCGGCCGACACGCGCTTGACCGATTCGTTGATCAGCTTGGAGATTTCCTTGGTGGCCTGCGACGAGCGCTCGGCCAGCTTGCGCACTTCGTCGGCCACCACCGAGAAGCCCAGGCCATGTTCGCCGGCGCGCGCCGCTTCGATTGCGGCATTGAAGGCCAGCATATTGGTCTGGGTGGCGATCTCGCTGATGACCTTGACGATTTCGCCGATGTCCTCGGACGAGCGGTTGATCAGGTCCATCGCCTCGATCGACTTGGCCACTGCCTTGGCGCCGGCTTCGGCTTCGCGCTGGGTATCCTTGGCCAGGGCGTCGGCACTGTTGCTGTTGCCGGCAATGATGTTGATCGAGCTGCTGAGGCCATCGATGGACGCATTCATTTCTTCGACCGTGGCGCCCAGCGCCTGGGTGCCGACCGCCACCGCGTTGGAGCGCTCGGCAATGGTGGTGGAAGCATCGGACAGGCCGTTGGCCGAGGCCACGACGTCGCTGATCACCTTGCGCAGGTCGGCGATCATCTTGCTGATGCCTTCGGCCAGCTGGTCCAGCGCTTCGTCGCCGGAAATGTCGATTTCGCTGGTGAGGTCGCCCTGGGCGGCGCGCTCGACCGACAGCAGCAGGCTGTGGATCTTGGCGCTGTCCGATTGCGCCTTGGCCGCCACCGAGGTTTCCAGTTCCACCTGGGACGTGATATCGCTGGCAAACTTGACGACTTTATACGGCTTGCCATTCAGATCGAGCACTGGATTATAAGTTGCCTGGATCCATACTGTTTTACCATTATTGCCGATGCGCTTATAGCGCCCGGTATCGAATTCGCCGCGATTGAGCTTCTGCCAGAAACGTTTGTAATCGGTGCTGCTGGCGTATTCCGGTTCGCAGAAAATACGATGATGCTCGCCCTGAATATCATCGATGCCATAACCCATGACATCGAGGAAATTATCGTTAGCATTCAGAATATGCCCGCCCATATCGAATTCGATCACGGCCTGGGCTTTGCCGATCGCCGCCACCTTGCTTTCGTACTCAGCATTCTTGAGCTTGCTATCGGTGATCACGGTGGCGAACTTGATCACCTTGTAGGGCTTGCCGTCGGCATCGATGATCGGGTTGTACGAGGCATTGATCCAGATTTCGCGGCCGCCTTTGCCCACGCGCTTGTAGTCGCCCCGGTCGTATTCGCCACGGCCGAGCTTGTCCCACAGCGCCTTGTACGCCCCGGACTGGACGTATTCCGGATCGCAGAACATGGCGTGATGCTTGCCCTGGACTTCGTCCAGCGTGTACCCCACGGTATTGAGGAAGTTTTCGTTGGCGTGCAGGATGATGCCGTCCAGGTCGAACTCGATCAATGCCTGGACCCGGTTCAATGCGGTATTGATGGCTTGCAGATCCTGCTCGCGGGATTCGATGACCTGGCTATGGGCGTCCATAAATGTCCTGTTATATTTGGTGAGAATTATTTCGACAGTAATATTAATTACGGAGTAATGCGGACCGCTGCTGCCTGAGTGATTCATTATTCAGGTCGGGCACAATAAATTCAAGCGTGTTCCAATTATTTAGCTGTTTTATGTTCTTTATTTTCCACGCGGAATTAATATTTCTACCACGCAGAAGTTAAACCAGTTGAATATTTCTCACGCAGGCAAAGCAGCGTCGCCGCCAGCAAAAGCGGGTGGCCTTTAAAGCATGTTTTCCTGTACGATCACGTTTTGCCGGATAAATATAAAAAGGAAGAGACCATGACTGCCGAATACCAGGTGCACGGCGCTGTTGCCGTTATCACGCTGAACAATCCCCCCGTCAACGGCATGGGACTGGCCACCCGCACCGCTGCGGTGGCCGGCATCGCACGCGCGCTGGCCGACCAGGCCGTCAAGGCGATCGTCATCACCGGCGCTGGCAAGGCGTTCTCGGGCGGCGCCGATATCCGCGAGTTCAATTCGCCCAAGGCCCTGGCCGAGCCGTCGCTGCACACCTTTATTGCCAGCGCCGAAAACGCCACCAAGCCGGTGGTGGCCGCCATCCACACCATTTGCATGGGCGGCGGGCTGGAGCTGTCGCTCGGTTGCCACTACCGGGTAGCGCTGCCGGGCGCGAAGATCGCGCTGCCTGAAGTCAAGCTGGGCCTGCTGCCGGGCGCCGGCGGTACCCAGCGCCTGCCGCGGGTGCTGGGCCTGGAGCGGGCGCTGCAGATGATCGTCAGCGGCGAGCCGGTGTTGTCGGACCAGCTGGCGGACACGCCGCTGTTCGACCAGGTATTTGCGCCCGGCGCCGACCTGGTGGCGTCGGCGGTCGCATTTGCCACCCAGATTGCCGACGTGCGGCCGCTGCCCAAGGTGCGCGACCGCGCGGTGGACCATCCGCATGCCGGGGCGGTACTGGACTATGCCCGCGAGCAGGCCCGCGCGCGGGCGCCTGGCTACCCGGCGCCGCTCGAATGCATTGCCACCGTGGGCGCCGCCGTGACCATGCCGTTCGAGCAGGGCATGCGTTTTGAACGCGAGCGTTTCATGCACCTGATCCACAGCACCGAGTCGAAGGCGCTGCGCCATGCGTTCTTTGCCGAGCGCGTTGCCGCCAAGGTGCCGGGAATGGCAGCGGATACGCCGCTGCGACCGATTACCACCGCTGCCGTGGTGGGCGCCGGCATGATGGGGGTGGGTATCACCATGAATTTCCTCAACGCCGGCATCCCGGTGACCTTGCTGGAAACCTCAACTGCGGCGCTCGACAAGGGACTGGCCAGCCTGCGCACCTTGTACCAGGGCGCCGTTGCCAAGGGCAAGCTTACGTCCGCCCAGGTCCAGCAGCGCCTGGACGCGGTGCGCGGTGTGCTCGACTATGCCGAGCTGGCCGGCGCCGACATCGTGGTGGAAGCGGTGTTCGAAGACATGGCGGTCAAGCAGGCCGTGTTCCGCCAGCTCGACGCCGTGATGAAGCCGGGCGCGATCCTGGCCACCAATACCTCCACCCTCGACGTCAACGCCATTGCTGCCGTGACGGCGCGGCCGCAGGACGTGCTGGGGCTGCATTTTTTCAGCCCGGCACACGTGATGAAGCTGCTGGAAATCGTGCGCGGCGCCCACACGTCCGACGCCGTGCTGGCTACCGCGCTGGCGCTGTCGAAAACGCTGCGCAAGACCGGCGTGGTCGCTGGCGTGTGCGACGGCTTTATCGGCAACCGCATGATCGAGCAATACAGCCGCCAGGCCGGCTTTCTGCTGGAAGAGGGCGCATTGCCGGCCCAGGTCGATGCTGCCGCCGAACGGTTCGGCTTTGCCATGGGACCGTTCCGCATGGCCGACCTGGCCGGTAACGACATCGGCCGCGCGATCCGCCAGCGCCGCCAAGCGGAACAGCCGCAGCGCGTGTATTCTCAAACCGCCGACCTGTTGTGCGACATGGGGCGGCTGGGCCAGAAAACCGGCGCCGGCTGGTACGACTACCGGCCCGGCGCGCGCACCGCGCTGCCCAGCGCCGAGGTCGACGCGATGATCGTGCAGCATTCGGCAGAGCTGGGCATACAGCGGCGCACCATCGGCGACGAGGAAATCATCGAGCGCCTGGTCTATGCGCTGGTCAACGAGGGCGCGCGCATTCTCGAGGAAGGCATCGCCCTGCGGGCGTCGGACATCGACATGGTGTACCTGGCCGGCTACGGTTTCCCGCCGTACCGCGGCGGGCCGATGTTCTACGCCGATACCGTGGGGTTGCCGGTGGTGCTGGCCGCCATCGAGCGGCTGGCCGCGGGCCGCCACGGCGACGCGTGGACCCCGGCGCCGCTGCTGGTGCAGCTGGCGGCCGAAGGCAGGAGTTTTAATGGTTAGCAATGCTTGAGGAACCCCGGCCAGGGCCGGGGGCCGACCCCGGACGGGGTCGGTGTGTGACAAGGGTGGCCTGGGGTTGACGCGGCCTGCGGGTTGTCAATCGTTGGCGTAGATGTCGTTGTCCTTGGTTTCACCCACGAACAGCGCGCCGATCACGACCGTAATCACGGCAATGATGATCGGGTACCACAGGCCATAATAAATATCGCCCTTGAATGCCACCAGCGCGAATGAAATGGTGGGCAGCAAGCCGCCAAACCAGCCGTTACCAATGTGATACGGCAGCGACATCGACGTGTAGCGTATGCGCGTGGGGAACATCTCCACCAGCATCGCGGCAATCGGGCCGTACACCATGGTCACGTACAGCACCAGGATGAACAGCACGAAGACCACCATCGGCTTGTTCATCTGGCTCTCGTCGGCCTTGGTGGGGTACCCGGCCACCTTGATCGCATCGATGACGTCTTTCTTGAATGCCGCTTCGGACTTCTTGCTGTCGGCAGTGAAGTTGAGGTTGTCAGGCGTCATGGCCGCGTTGAACGACGTGATTTCCTTCTCACCGATCTTGATCTTGGCAATGGTGCCGGCCGCCGCATCCTCGTGGGTGTAGGCCACCGAGGCCCGCGAGAGCACGCCGCTGGCAATATCGCACGACGACGGGAACTTGGTGGTGCCGGTAGGGTTGAACTGGAAGTGACAGGTTGCCGGGTCGGCCACCAGGACCACCGGCGAATTTTTCAGCGCCATTTCCAGCGCCGGGTTGCCGTAGTGGGTCAATGCCTTGAACAGCGGGAAGTAGCTGGCGGCAGCCAGGATGCAGCCGCCGAGGATGATCCACTTGCGGCCTATCTTGTCCGACAACATGCCGAAGATGATGAAGAACGGTGTGGCCAGCGCCAGCGACGTGGCGGTCATGATGTTGGCGGTGGCGCCGTCGATTTTCAGCGTCTCGGTCATGAAGAACAGCGCGTAGAACTGCCCCGTGTACCACACCACGGCCTGGCCCATGGTCAGGCCGATCAGCGCCAGGATCACCACTTTCAGATTGCGCCATTGGCCGAACGCTTCGCTGAGCGGTGCTTTCGAGGTTTTGCCCTCGGCCTTCATCTTGGCAAACGCGGGCGATTCGTGCATCGACAGCCGGATCCAGACCGACACGCCCAGCAGCAGGATCGACACCAGGAACGGCACGCGCCAGCCCCAGGCCTGGAATTCCTCCTCGCCGATGGCGGTACGGGTGCCGAGGATGACCAGCAGCGACAGGAACAGCCCGAGCGTGGCCGTGGTCTGGATCCAGGCCGTGAATGACCCGCGCTTGCCCTGCGGCGCATGTTCCGCCACGTACGTGGCCGCGCCGCCGTATTCGCCGCCCAGCGCCAGGCCCTGCAGGATACGCAGGATCACCAGAATGATCGGCGCCGCGATGCCGATGGCGGCGTAGCCCGGCAACAGCCCGACAATGAAGGTGGACGCGCCCATGATCAAGATGGTGACCAGGAACGTATATTTACGGCCGATCATGTCGCCCAGGCGGCCGAACACCAGCGCGCCGAATGGCCGCACGATGAAGCCTGCAGCAAACGCCAGCAACGCAAAAATAAAGGTGGTGGTGGGTTCGCCGATGAAGAACTGCTTGGCGATGATCGGCGCCAGCGCGCCATACAGATAGAAATCGTACCATTCGAAAACCGTGCCCAGCGATGACGCAAAGATGACCTTGCGTTCCTCCGGTGTGATCGGCGTTCCTTTGCCCTGGACGCGCGGATCGGCCGTGCCCGACGATGTTGCCATAATTGTCTCCTGTAGTTTTTAGTTGAGCGGCAGACCTGGCTTGATGGACGGGCGGCGAAACAGACAACTACAAGCCCGACAGTTACCAAATCGACAGCTTGGATGCAGTGTGGGCGCGAAAACTTACGCGATTCTTTCGCCAAACTTACACCAGGCTGACAATCGCAAAAATGATTACATGACTACATTTATGCTCGTGTGCTATATTTTTGGCCCCACCCTTACCGGAGAGCACCATGCTGAAACACATCGTCATGTGGAAACTGAAAGACCACGCCGAAGGCGCCGACCGCGCCACCAACGCTGCCAAGATGAAAGTCTTGCTCGACGGCTGCGCCAACCTGGTGCCGGGCATGGGCAAGTTCGAAGCGGCGCTGGCCCAGCCGGGCCTGGAAGCGACCTACGACGTGGTGCTGTATTCCGAATTCGAAGACAGGGCAGCGCTCGACGCCTACCAGGAGCATCCCGACCACGTGGCGATCAAGCCGTTCATCGGCGCCGTGCGGTCCGAGCGCCAGTGCATGGATTACGAGGCTTGATGCTGCCGGAAACTTATCGGCGCATGGTGCTGGCAAGCCGCCCGCGCGGCGCGGTCGTGCCTGAAAATTTCCGGCTCGAGACCGTGGCCGTGCCGCCGCTGCAGGACGGCGAACTGCTGGTGCGCAACCATTACCTGTCGCTCGATCCGTACATGCGCGGCCGCATGAGTGCGGCGAAAAGCTATGCGGCGTCGCAGGCGCTCGATGCGACCATGATCGGCGGCACGGTGGGCCACGTGGTGGCCTCGCGCCATCCCGGCTTTGCGGTGGGTGACGCCGTGGTTGGCGTGCTGGGCTGGACCGAGCTGGCGGTGTCCGATGGCAGCGGCCTGCGCCCTGTTGACGGCAATCGCCTGCCGTTGTCCGTCTACCTGGGCGCGGTGGGCATGCCCGGCATGGCCGCCTGGTACGGCTTGAACCAGATTATCGCGCCCAGGGCGGGCGAGACCATCTTGGTCTCGGCCGCCAGTGGCGCGGTAGGCAGCGTGGTCGGACAACTGGCCAAACTGCGCGGTTGCCGCGTGGTCGGCATTGCCGGCGGCCCAGAAAAATGCGCTTACGTGGTCGATGAACTGGGTTTTGACGCCTGCGTCGATTACAAGGCGGGCCAGCTGGCGGCCGACCTGGCTGCCGCCACGCCAGCCGGCATCGACGGTATTTTTGAAAACGTGGGCGGCGCCACGCTGGACGCGGCGCTGGCGCGCACCAATGCGTTTGCGCGGGTGGCGCTGTGCGGCCTGATCGGCGGCTTTGGGGGCGCCGACATGGCGATCACCAACGCCCGCCTGCTGCTGATTAACCGGCTGACCGTGCGCGGCTTCATCGTCACCGAGCACCCGGAATACTGGGACCAGGGGCTGGCGGAACTGGCGCAGCTGGTGGCGGCCGGGCAGGTCAAATACCGGGAAAGCGTGGCGCAGGGCCTGGCCGCCGCGCCCGGGGCGTTTATCGGTTTACTGCAGGGGTTCAATTTTGGCAAGCAATTGGTAAAGTTGATATGATTTGAACGCACCGCGCCGCCTCCGTGCGGCGCTGTTCTTATCGATGGACCACGATTACAAGGAACCCACAATGAAAAAAGCCGCACTTACCTCCGCCGTACTCTCTTGCGTCCTGGCCCTGGCCACCATGCATACTGCATCCGCAGCCAACGCTACCGCGCAAGCCAAGCTGGCGCCCACCAAGGACAGCAAGGTGTCGGGCCTGGTCACGTTCGAACAAACCGCCGACGGCGTCCACGTCAAGGCCAAGGTCGAGGGCTTGACGCCCGGCGCCCACGGCTTCCACATCCACGAAAAAGGCGATTGCTCGGCGCCGGACGGCAGCAGCGCCGGCGGTCATTTCAACCCCACCAGCGCCCCGCACGGCGATCCAGCCCATGCCAGCAAGCATAGCGGCGACTTCGGCAACATCACCGCCAACGACAAGGGCGTGGCCACGCTTGACGTCACCGTACCGCTGGCGCAACTGACGCTCACCGATGGCAGCCCGGTCAATGCCCTCAATCGCGGCGTGATCGTGCACACGGCTGCCGACGATTTCAAGACCCAGCCCACCGGCAATGCCGGCGGCCGCCTGGCGTGCGGCGTGATTACTGCAGCCAAGTAGTCCGCAATACGCAGCTTAACCCGCACTACTACGGCTGGGGTCTGACCCCGTCGGGGGCAGCCCCCCTCGCCGCCACCTGCGTCGTGCTGCAAGAGGCTTCAGGGGTCATGCCAGCGCTGCTGCGATCGCCAGCCCGGCGGCGGTCGTGTTGGCCGTGCCGCCCAGGTCCGGGGTGCGCGCGGCCGCGTCGTCCGATGCCATCGTCGTTTCGATGGCCGCCAGGATAGCGTCGTGCGCGGCGCGATAGTTGGCCGCGCCGTTGCCCAGGAAGTCCAGCATCATCGCGCCCGACCAGATCATGGCCACCGGGTTGGCGATGTTCTTGCCGTAGATGTCGGGCGCCGAACCGTGCACCGGTTCGAACAGTGACGGCCAGGTGCGGTCCGGGTTCAGATTGGCCGACGGCGCAATGCCGATGGTGCCGGTGCACGCCGGCCCCAGGTCCGACAGGATGTCGCCGAACAGGTTCGACGCTACCACCACGTCGAAGCGCTCGGGCGAGAGCACGAAGCGCGCCGTCAGAATGTCGATGTGGTACTGATCGCAGCGCACATCCTGGTAGTCCTTGCCCATCAGCGCAAAGCGCTCGTCCCAGTACGGCATGCTGATCGAAATGCCGTTCGACTTGGTGGCAGAGGTCAGGTGCTGTTTGGGCCGCGATTGCGCCAGCTCGAACGCGTATTTCAACACCCGGTCCACGCCGGTGCGGGTAAACACCGATTCCTGCAGCACGAATTCGCGGTCGGTGCCTTCGAACATCTTGCCGCCGACGGACGAATATTCACCCTCGGTATTTTCGCGCACGATGTAAAAATCGATGTCGCCCGGCTTCTTGTTGGCCAGCGGGCACGGTACGCCGGGCATCAGGCGCACCGGGCGCAGGTTCACGTACTGGTCGAACTGGCGGCGGAATTTCAGCAGCGAACCCCACAGCGAAATATGGTCGGGCACGGTATCGGGCCAGCCCACCGCGCCGAAAAAGATGGCGTCGAACCCTTGGAGTTGCGCGAGCCAGTCGTCGGGCATCATCTTGCCGTGCTCGGCGTAGTAGTCGCAGCTGGCCCATTCGAAGGTGGTCCATTCGATGCCGATATCAAAGCGGCGGGCGGCAATATCGACCACCCGTATGCCCTCTGGCATGACTTCCTTGCCGATGCCGTCGCCGGCGATGACTGCGATTTTATGGGTTTTCATGCGGTTCTCCTGGAAAGATGATGCAGCATACCGCGCTTACGATTCGTTTAGAATATCGTCTGTTGTAATCCCATAAAACACGTTTCGTGGATAATCTGCGTGAATAAAGACATAGAAAACAGCGACCTGCGGGTGTTTGCGGCCGTCGTGCGCAAGTCGAGCTTTGCCGCTGCGGCGGAAGAACTGGGGATGTCGCCAGCGTACGTGAGCAAGCGCGTTGCCATCCTCGAGCAGGCGCTGGCGGTGCGGCTGTTTCACCGCAGTACACGGCGCGTGGTTGTGAGCGCCGATGGCGAGCAGGTGTATGCAAGGGCGCTGGCCATCCTGTCCAGCCTGGACGCGTTGTTCGATGAAGTGGCCGAACGCCAGGGTGTGCCGCGCGGCCAGCTGCGCGTGAGCAGCAGTTTCGGCTTCGGACGCAACGTGGTGGCGCCCGCGATTGCAGGCCTGGTGGCAGCGCACCCGGCGTTGCAGGTCCGTTTCGAGGTGCTGGATCGGCTGGTCGATATCGTGGGCGAGGGCTTCGATCTCGATATCCGGGTGGGCGAAGATATCGAACCCAGCCTGATTGCCCGCAAGCTGATGAGCAACCACCGTATCCTGTGCGCGGCGCCCGCCTACCTGGCGCGGCGCGGCGCCCCGCGCACGCTGGCCGAGCTCGCCGGCCACGACTGCCTGCCGATCAAGGAGCGCGATTTGCCGTTTGGCGTATGGCGGCTGCGCCGGGATGCCGACGAAGAGGTGGTCAAGGTCACCGGGCCGCTGTCAACCAATCACGGCGAGATAGCGCTGCAATGGGCGGTGGCCGGCGCCGGCATCGTGCTGCGGTCGCTGTGGGACGCGCAACCGCACCTCGACCGGGGCGAGCTGGTGCAGGTATTGCCCGCCTACACCCAGCAGGCCAATGTATGGGCCGTGTATCCGCAGCGTCTGGCCAGCTCGGCCAAGGTACGGGTGTGCGTGGACTTCCTCGAACAGCACCTGGCATGCGACAATCGTTTTTTTTCTTCACCGCGAACGACCTGATGAACGACCTGATGAACGACAATAGCCAACACCTGATCCGCTATGGCGACTGGGCCACCATGGCAGCGGACGCGAAACTGATACGCACCGAAGTATTTGTCGAAGAGCAGGGCGTGCCTGCCGAACTGGAAATGGACAAGATGGACGTGCTCTGCCTGCACGCCGTGGCCTACGATGCCGCCGGCGTGCCGATCGGCACCGGCCGCCTGCTGCCCGATGGCCATATCGGCCGCATGGCCGTGCGCAAGTCCGGCCGCGGTAGCGGCGTGGGCGGTGCCCTGCTGCAAGGCCTGATGGCGCAAGCGCGCGCCCGCGGCGAACGCCTGGTCGCCCTGAGCGCCCAAACCCACGCCGCCGCCTTCTACCAGCGCCACGGCTTCGCCATCGAAGGCGACGAGTTCGTCGAAGCAGGCATTCGCCACATTAATATGCACCACAAGTTTTAACCTCATTCGGGGTCAGCGTTCGGGGTCAGTGCCGACATTCGGACAGGAGCTCAACTGCTAGCGGCTGAGACCGTGTCTAAATGTCGGCACTGACCCCGAATTGCGAATTGCGAATTTAGTGGATCAATTCTTCTTGCAGCGTGGCGGTGGCGTCGGCGTAGAGTTTGACCACGGTCGAGGTGCGGGTGCCGTAGCCGGGGCTCTCGATGCGTACTGCTGACAGCACGCGCTCGATGTCGAGCGGAACGCCGGTTTCCGGCAGACGCTGGTCGGGCGCGGGGGTGGTGTCGGACAGCATTTCGAAGAAGGCGTCGTCCGGTGCGCCCAGGCACAGCAGGCTGGCAAACTGGGCCTTGGTTTTGACCACCTTGGGCCACGGCGCATCGAGCAAGGCATTCGAGACGCCATACACGCCCGGCTCCAGCGGCTGGCCGTTGCGCGGGTCGGCGTGGCCGCGGTTCGAATACCAGATCAGCGTGTCGCGGTCGCCCAGCACCAGGTTGTAGCCGTTGTAGTTGTCGGCGCGGGCGCGCAAGGCGCCCACATATTCCTGCGGCGTCATGCAGCCGGCCAGGTAGTCCGCCACCAGGTGGCCGCGCGAGGGCGCGTCATCCTTGTGCTCGCTGGGAGCGCGGATGTTGGTGATCGCGGCGAAGCGGGCGCCAGCTTGGTGGCTCGGACAGGCCACCGGACTGGTAATGCCCATCCAGCTGCCGCCCGCCTGCAGGTCGCGGCCCGCATATACCTGCGGGTGCTCGGGCCACGGCGCGGCCGGCGCCGTGGCGCGTTGATAAAACTCGTCGCGATTGGCGGCAGCCACCAGCGGCACGCTCGGTAAAACTTTCCAGGCAAACACGATCAGGCACATGGCACGACATCCGTAAAAGCTTCGGTATGGCGCGGACCGTCGATCCAGGCGAGCAGGCCGGCACGCTCGACCGCGTGCGCCAGCGTGGCGGCAAAATTGCCGGGCGCCGCTGGATACACTTCCATCCAGGTTTGCACACCGGCGTGCGATTCGGGACGGCGTTTCAGCTGGCTGACCACGCCGAACTGCTGCGCCAGCGCCGCCTGCATGGCAACCACTGCCGACTGCAGCGCCGCCGCGTGGGCGTCGCCGACCTTGTAATAGATGTACAGGTCCATGCTAGAGGTCGAGCGGTTCCAGCACGTACGGCAGGTCGAGGAAGGTCAAAGCCGGCCCCTCGGCGGAACCGAGGCGTACCGACGCTGCCTCGATCGCGGCCAGCTTCATCTCCACCAGCGCATCGACGCCGCCGTGGCCATTGGGCGCAGCATTGACGATCATGCCGCAGGGCTGCGCCGGATCGGCCGTGGCAAATACTTCGGCGCCGGCCGCGGCAGCAGGGTCGGCAATCGAGACCAGCGTGGTACGGCGCTTGAGCTTGCCAAGATACTGGCTGCGGGCGACGATTTCCTGGCCCGGGTAGCAACCCTTTTTAAAATTCACTGCGCCCAGCAGCTCGAAATTGACCATCTGCGGCACGAACTGTTCCTGGGTGGACTTGTCGATCTGCGGCACGCCCGCGTGAATCTCGGCCAGGCGCCAGGCCTGCAGGCCACCGACCACCAGCTTGTCCTTCAGTTCGGCAGCAATGGTGTTGGCGGTAGCGGCCGACATCAGCCACTGGTAGCGCGCGGCGCCGAACGCATCTGCCACGCGCAGCAGCGTGCCCAGCGGATGCTCGATGCGGTTGTAAGGCTGCGCGGGCAGGGCGTCGAACCAGCCGTGCAGCACGGCCTCGGCTCGGTCGCCGCCAAAGCCCAGCACCACGTCCAGGCCGTCTTGCGCGGTGGCGTCGGTGAGCTTGGTCTTGGCGCGCAGCACGAACATCGACAGCCGCTTCTGGATCGCGGGCTGGATCTCGCGCGGCAGCTGCAGGAAGATCGTGGTCGCGCTGCGCCACATCAGGAACGACGCCAGCAGGCGGCCCTTGGGCGAGCAGTAACCGGCCAGGCGCACGTCGCCGCTGCCGAGATGCTCGACATCGTTGGTGAGCTGGCTGTGCAGGAATTTTGCCGACTCTTCACCGTCAAGCGCGATCAGGCCCTGGTCGGTAATGGGAGCAACAAAGCCAGCGGCAAGCTGGGTGGTGGTCAGCGGGCCCGCAGGCGCCGCTAAAAATTCGGTCCAGGATGACATAATTTCCAATAATTGACGACGTATTTGACGAACAAGGCATTATCATTACGGGCTCATTATAGTGATGTCGCGCAGATCGCGTCGGCTACGGTGCAAAAGCGCGGCCATGGTTCCGCGCGGCACTGCAGCCATGCGCACCAGGCGCAAGCTGTACTATCGACTCAGACTGACAAACTCACGGCGTAGAAATGGCTTTTATTAAAAAAATAATCACACTCTGCATAGTGCTCGGCCTGGCGGCCGGCGGCTATTTCCTGTACTGGCAGCAGCAACCGATCATCGCGGGCGACACCGCACCCATCGACTTCACCATCGTGCCCGGCAGCGGCGCCCACGCCGCCGGCCAGCAAATTGCCGCCGCGGGCGTGCCGATCCAGCCGCTGCTGTTCAACCTGCTGGCGCGCACGACCGGCAAAAGCAGCCGCATCAAGGCCGGTTCTTACGAGCTCAAGCCTGGCACCACGCCCACCCGCCTGATCGACCAGCTGGTGCGCGGCGAGTTCGCCCAAGAGCAGCTCACCATTATCGAAGGCTGGAGTTTTCGCCAGATGCGCGCCGCCATCGACGCCCATCCCGGCCTCAAGCACGACACCATCACCCTTAGCGATGCCGACCTGATGAAGGCCATCGATTCCCGATATGCGCAGCCCGAAGGCCTGTTCTTCCCCGACACGTACCTGTTTGCCAAGGGCGTGAGCGAGTTGCAGATTTACCGGCAAGCGCACGCGATGATGCAAAAGCGCCTCGACGACGCGTGGGCCCGGCGCGAGGCGGGCTTGCCCTATAAAACGCCGTACGAGGCGCTGATCATGGCGTCGATCGTGGAAAAGGAAACCGGGCAAAAGTCCGAGCGCAACATGATCGCCGCCGTGTTCGTCAATCGCCTGCGGCTGGGCATGATGCTGCAAACCGATCCGACCGTGATTTACGGCATGGGCCTCAAGTTCGAGGGCAACATCCGCAAGCGCGACCTGGAAACCGACACCCCGTACAATACCTATACGCGTAGCGGCCTGCCGCCCACGCCGATTTCCCTGCCCGGGGTGGAATCGCTGGCGGCCGCGCTGGCGCCGGCCAAGACCGCCGCCCTGTATTTTGTTGCGCGTGGCAACGGCACCAGTAAATTCTCCGATAACCTGCCCGACCACAACCGGGCAGTGAATCAGTACCAGCGATAAGACCATGACGATTCATCCAGACAGCAAATTCATCACCTTCGAAGGCATCGACGGCGCCGGCAAATCCACGCACATCGCGTTTGTCAGCCAATACCTGCAACAACGCGGCATTGACCTGGTGAGCTCGCGCGAACCGGGCGGCACCCAGCTCGGCGAAAAACTGCGCGAACTGGTGCTGCACGAAACCATGCACCTGGAAACCGAAGCCTTGCTGATGTTCGCCAGCCGCCGCGAACACATTGCGCAGGTGATCGCGCCGGCGCTGGCGCGCGGCGCCTGGGTCATCTCCGACCGCTTTACCGACGCCAGCTTCGCCTACCAGGGCGGCGGTCGCGGCATGGACCTGGCCAAGCTGGAAGCGCTGGAGCAGTGGGTGCACCCGCACCTGCAACCGGACCTGACCCTGCTGTTCGACGTGCCGCTCGACGTGGCGCGCGCACGCCTCAATGCCACCCGCACGCTCGACAAGTTCGAGCAGGAACAGACCGATTTCTTTGCCGCCACCCGCAACGAATACCTGCGCCGCGCCACCCAGTTCCCGCAGCGGTTCCGGCTGATCGATTCAACGCAAACCATTGCCGAGATCGAGGTGGAACTGGCGGCTATTCTGGATGGCTTGCTGGCGTAGCGCCAGAGGTCATTGCACCGATGAACAGTACCTGCTGGTCGATCATGCTCCATGAACCGTAGAGCGTGGCGCTGACCGGATCGGTAGCGCGCAGCTGGGTTTGGCCGTTGACTGTAAAACGCTTGAACTCTTTCTTGAATTCCACGGGTAGATGCCACAGCAAGTCTGGCGCGCCACCCCAGGTTCCATGGTGCTTGTACAGCCACGCGTAATCGCAGGTCCCCAGTTACCCATTTCACAGCCCCGGAATATCAAGATTGTGGAACTTGCTCATCCCCACCACGCGGGTATGACTGTCGGAATACGATAATTGCACCTTGTCCCCCGGCTTGGTCAGCACCAGTTCCTCGGACAAATCCGAGCTGCCGGTGAAGATGGTTCCCAAGGCTTTTTCGCCGCTGGCCAGCGTGATGTAGTACATGGTCTGGTTGTTCCTGAACTCTGCCGATATCCGTACTACCGTACCGGTGAGCGCCACGTCGCGCGCTTCGGTGCCGATGTCGGCCGCCACGCGGTTGGTTGAACGCCGCGACTGGTAGCTGCGCAGCGTGGCGGCCAGTGTGTCGGCCACGCCGATCACCTGGTTGTTGCGCATGTCGACCATGCCGAACGCACGCGAAACGCCCTGGGCGTCGCGCAGCGCCATCACGTACGTGGGCGCGCCACCGACCAGAAATGGCAACGGGTTGGTGGCCCGATAGTGCTTTTCCGGGTTGACGTTCTCGGCTGCGTGCGCCGCCGTGTACTGCGATACCGACGGCACCTTGAACCAGCGGACGGCCTTGGTGCGCGAGTCGACGAAATAAAAGCCGGATACGCCGTTGTTATTGCCCTTCGACGTCATGCCGCCCACCCAGTACGGGCGCTGGTCGGAGCCGTACACCAGGTCCAGGTTGCCATCGACGCGCAAGCGGCCTTCGTTGTTCAGGTTGATATAGCCGTGGACGTACTCGCCGCGGTCCTGCATCTGCTCGAGGATGAATTCCTCGGCCTGGATCCGGTCCACCCAAGTGGGCTCCGCACCGAGGGCATAACGCACCACATCGCCCGTGATGGCATTCACGGTAACGATGCCGGTCGATTCGTTGCCCGAAAAACCCACCCGGTGCTCGTACACGGTGCCGACAAAATAGGGCACGCCATTGTCGTCGATCTCCGGCTCGAAATCGGTCAGGCCCACGGTGGCATGGCCCGCCAGGTAGGCGTGGCGCTCGACGTGGTCGCCAAAGTAGGCAGACAGCAGGTAGCGCAGCTTCAGCGGTTGACCGTTCAGCTCCATCACCAGTTGAACGTCGGCCGGATCATGGGCCGATACAGTCAGGTAGCCGGGCGTGGCGCCATCGGCAAACCATTTGAAGAAGCCGCTGTGTTCGAGGAATGCTACCCACACCAGCTTGTCGCGCACCAGTTGCTTGACCGGCGTGCCCACCCGCACTTGCGAGCCGAGCGACGCGATTTCCGACAGGCGCTTCTGCATCGCCTGCCATGCCGGCCGACAGGATCAAGCCGGCGGGGCCCAGCGGGCGAGGGGAGAGGCGATACGGTACGCGATGCTTCATGGTCTTTTGCAGTGAGTGATAAACGCGTCTGTCGAGGCGGAAATGTTGACAGGATAACATTTCTTTCAATTAGTGCATACTAGAAAGATAAGCGGCGCGGGGTGCGACCGTCCGGCGTGGTTTACAATCGCAGGCCCGGCGTGCCGTTCTGGCATTGCTTAAATACATGATTTAAAACAGAATACCAAGAATGAGCGATACCATTTATCCATGGCAGCAAGCGTCCTGGCAGCAGCTGCAGCAATTGCGCCAGCGGTTGCCGCACGCCATCCTGTTCCACGGTGCGGCCGGCATCGGCAAGGCCCACTTCATCGAGCAGTTCGCCCAGGGTTTGCTGTGCGAGGCAGTACGGGCCGACGGCCATGCGTGCGGCCAGTGCGCGTCGTGCGGCTGGTTCGCCCAGGGTAACCATCCCGATTACCGGCGCGTGCGTCCGGAAGCGCTGGAAGACGAACCGCCAGAGGGGGAAGACGGCGAAGGCGACGGCAAGAAAGCGCCCAAGTCCACCAAGGCGCCGTCGAAAGACATCAAGATTGAGCAGATCCGTAACCTGGCCGACTTCATGAACGTGTCCACCCACCGCGCCGGCTTGCGGGTGGTGGTGCTGTACCCGGCCGAGGCGCTGAACATGCCGGCATCGAACGCGCTGTTGAAAACGCTGGAAGAGCCGCCGCCCGGCACCGTGTTCCTGCTTGCATCGAACAGCCTGGACCGGCTGCTGCCCACCATCCTGTCGCGCTGCCGCAAGTTTGCCATGCCGATGCCGTCGCACGACGAGGCGCTGGCGTGGCTCAAACAGCAGGGCGTGAGCGACGCCGACAGCTGGCTGCGCGAGCAGGGCGGGGCGCCGCTGGCGGCGCTGGCCCAGTCCGAGGCCGGCAACTGCGACGACCTGGAAACGCTGCTCCAGCTGCTGGCGCGGCCCAGCGTCGAGGGCGCCTTGAAGGTAGCCGACAAGCTGCAGAAAGTGCCGCTCACGGCGCAGGTGTCGTGGCTGCAGCGCTGGCTGTATGATGTGTGCTCGTACAAGCTCGCTGGCAGCGTGCGTTACTATCCGCGCTACCAGCGCGAACTGGCGGGCTTGGCCGATAAAATCCACATCAGCCGGCTGCTGGCCGTGACCAGGGGTGTCAACGACCGCCGCGCCACGTCCGACCACCCGTTGTCACCGAAACTGTTTTTGGAGGATATGTTGCTCGACTATACCGCCGCTTGTAGCGCCCACTGAGCTGAAAGGTGAACCATGTCCGCTGACAGCCCGCCCGATCCCAATACCCTGGTGCTGCCCGGGCGGCCGACGGTGTTGTCGCTGGCCATACGCGAGAAGGCCGCGCTGTATGCAGCGTACATGCCGTTTCTCAAGCACGGCGGTCTGTTCCTTGCCACCACCAAGCAGCACAAGCTGGGCGACGAAATTTTCGTGATCCTCACCCTGATGGACGAGCCGGCCAAGCACCAGATTGCCGGCAGGGTTGCCTGGATCACGCCGGCCGGCGCCCACCACGACAAGGCGCAGGGCGTGGGGATACATTTTCCGGACGACGACAGCGGCCAGCGCGTGCGCCAGCGCATCGAGGAAATCCTCGGGCCGGCGCTGCGTTCGGCCCGCGCCACCCATACGCTGTAGTCAGCCGGTAGGCAAGCTGCGCGCGCAGGCGGTACAATCGCGGCATGTATATCGATTCCCACTGCCACATCAATTTCCCCGAGCTGGCCGCTCGCATGCCCGACATTCTCGCCAAGATGGCCGAGAACCAGGTCACCCACGCGCTGTGCGTGTCGGTGGACTTGCCCGACTTTCCGCAAGTGCTGGCGCTGGCCCACCAGTATCCGCACATTTACGCGTCGGTGGGCGTCCACCCCGACTACGAAGACACGCCGGAGCCGACCGTGGAACAGCTCGTGCAGCTGGCCGACGACCCGAAGATCATCGCCATCGGCGAAACCGGCCTCGATTATTACCGCCTGGAAGGCGACCTCGAATGGCAGCGCGAGCGCTTCCGCACCCATATCCGGGCGTCGCGCGTCACCCGCAAACCGTTGATCATCCATACCCGCGCCGCCAGCGACGACACCATCCGCATCCTGCGCGAGGAAGGTGCATCGCCCGAGGCAGGCGGCGTGGCCGGCGTCATGCACTGCTTTACGGAGTCGCTGGAAGTGGCGCGCGCCGCCATCGACCTCGGTTTCTATATTTCGTTCTCGGGCATCGTGACGTTTAAAAGCGCCAAGGAGTTGCAGGCCGTGGCGCTCGAAGTGCCGCTCGAACGCATGCTGATCGAGACCGATTCGCCGTACCTGGCGCCGGTGCCGTTCCGCGGCCGCACCAACGAGCCGGGCTATGTCGCCCACGTCGGCGAGTACATCGCCAAACTGAAGGGCATTGCGGTGGAGGAGGTGGCGGCGCATACGACAGCCAATTTCTTCAAGCTGTTCAACCCGAACCGGGATGCTGTCTGATATGACCAGCCGCCGCCTGTTGATGACCGCATTCGGCGCCTGCGCGCTGCTGTGGGCTGGCGCGGCGCCAGCCGCCGAGCAGTCGCCTGCCGAAGCGGATTTCTTCCGCGCGTTGCAACTCGACCGGCCCGCCGCCGTCAGGAAAGCGCTGGCAGCCGGGGTTAGCCCCAATGTGCGCGACCTGGGCGGCGAACCGGCGCTGATCGTGGCAATTCGCAACGACGCTCCGGCGGTGGCCAGCTTGCTCATGGACCAGCCGGGCGTCGACCTCGAGGCCCAGGCCCCCAACGGCAACACGGCGCTGATGATGGCCGCGTACCGGCAAAACAAGCCGTTGGTGGTGGACATGATCTGGCGCGGCGCCAGGATCAACCAGCCGGGCTGGACTGCTTTGCATTATGCGGCGGCGGGCGGCAGCGTCGACATCACCACGCTGCTGCTAGACCAGGATGCGGCAATCGACGCCAGATCGCCCTCGGGCATGACGCCGTTGATGCTGGCTGCGCGCGAAGGACAGGAAGACGCGGTCAAGCTGCTGCTCGCACGGGGCGCCAACGCCACGCTCAAGGACGGCGGCTTTCACCTGACGGCCGCCGGCTTTGCCCTGAAGGCGGACAAGCCCTGGATTGCCAAGGCCATCGAGGCGCATCTGGCGGCCGGCAGCAAAACCAAACGCTAGCAGCCGATCCGGTCCAGGAAGTTGTCGATGTAGGCCGAGCTGTCCTCGGGCGCGCTCAGGTGCGGGCAGTGGCCCACGTTGTCGATCAGCTGCAAAGTGCAGTCGCGCATGTGCTCGCGGATATATTGCCCCACCTCGCGCGGCGCCACCAGGTCGTCGCTACACTGCAGCACCAGCGCCGGCACGACAGACCTGGGCAGATCCGCACGGTGGTCGGCGGTAAACGTCACGCGCGCAAAGTGGCGTGCGATCTCGGGATCGTTGTGCTGGAAGCGCGTCAGCAGCTCACGGGTGAGCGCCGGTTGGTGGGGCGCCCCCATGATGACGGGCGCCATGCGCCGCGCCCACTCGATATAATTGTCGTCGACCAGTTGCAGCAGGCCGTCGATGTCTTCGGCATTAAAACCACCAATATAGTCGCCATCGTTGATATAACAGGCGGAAGGGCCTACCATGATCTGGGCGGCAAAGCACTCGGGTCGCTGAATGGTCGCCAGCAGGCCGATCATGGCGCTCACCGAGTGGCCCACGAAGATCACCTTGCCGGTGGCATACAGTTCTATGATTTCCAGCACGTCTTCGGCATGACCATGCAGGTCGCCGTACCGGGTGCGGTCGTATGCGGACAGGTCCGAGCCGCCGCTACCGGTCAGGTCGAACAGGATGATCTTGTAGTGCTGGCTGTAAGCAGGGTAAATAAAGCGCCACATTTGCTGGTCGCAGCCGTAGCCGTGGGCAAACATGATGGTGTAATCGCCATCCCCGTAGCAATGGACGTTGTTGCGTTGCTGGACTGACATCACTATCTCCTGGAAGGCAATAGATAGTATAAACGATAAAAGTGTATAAACAGTAATGTTGCATGTTGCATGCGGAGAATTGGCGGCATAATCCTGTCCATCTCGTAACATCATGCAAACGAAAAATTCTTGATAATGAGCCTATCCGCGCTGCATCCAGAGCCAGGGCGATTCATTGTTAAACGAGGACATCCATGCTGAACGAACGCGAGATCGAAAGCTGCTATCTGGGGCAATTCATTCCAGTCCATTACCATCACAATATGCTGATGGACCAAAATCGCATGCACGGCTTCAAGTCGGCCATCGATTACGCGGTGCGGCCCGGCGCCAAGGTGCTCGAACTGGGCGGCGGTACCGGGGTGCTGTCGTGGTTTGCGGCCGCCAAGGCAGCCAAGGTGTATTGCGTGGAGTTTAATCCCGACATGGTGCGCGAGGCGCGCAAGATGCTGGCGCTGAACCCCCATGGCGACAAGGTGGAAGTCATTCACGCCGACGCCTTCGAATACCTGCCGCCGGAGCCGGTGGACGTGGTGATCTGCGAAATGATTCACGTCGCCATGCTGCGCGAAAAGCAGGTGGAAGTGATCGAATCGTTCAAGCGCCGCTACCTGGAACGCTTTGGCGGCCCGCTGCCGGTGTTCCTGCCCGAGGCCGTGATCATGGCGGTCCAGCCGCTGCAGCAGGAGTATGATTTCGAAGGGTTTTATGCACCGATCGTGCAGTTCCAGGAAACCCAGGTGGTCTATCCGGGCACCGTGGAAATGGCGCCTCCGGCCGTGTACAGCATCATCGATTTCAGCCAGCCCAACCAGCTTGCCTATGCGTGGCAGGGTAAGTTCGTGGTCCAGCGCGCGGGGCAAATCAACGCCATGCGGTTCGTGACCAAGAATGTGCTGGCCGTGGTGCAAGAGCGGGCCACCACCATCGACTGGCTCAATCATTACATGACCTTGCCGCTGGCGGTGCCGGTGCAGGCGCGCGAGGGCGACGTGCTGGAAGTGAGCTTCCAGTACCGCGCCGGCGGGTCGATTCCGTCGCTGCAGGCGTCGCTCAAGGCCGAACTGGTTTTTGAAGCGGCCGCGCAACCCGTCGGGCAGGTAGCGGCGTTTGCCTAGTGTCGGTTGGGCGAGAACAGCGTATACTTCCGCTTTTATATTTTTAAGTTGAAGAAGATGGAACAGATCGACCAGCGCTACCTCGTCCAGCAAAACAAGATCGCCGACGGCGACACCAAGCCGCCCGTGTTCGCCAAGGTCATGCGCAGCAAGGAAGGCGTTTTCGAGGGCGTCTCGTTTATCAAGTCGAAAGAAAAAGCGTCGGTGCTCACCATCGACCAGGCCAACGAGGCGATTGCCTGGTCGGCCAGGAAAAAGCCCAACGCCCACGAGTACATCACCAAGATTATCTGCGTCGGCCAGTAAGCCTGATCGGCAATTTCTGCGTTTCATTCCCCGCCACGCGCAATCCGTCGCACGCTCGTTGCGATGCCTGGTCCCGGTTCTTACAGTGTCAACTTCGACAACGTCTTGATCCGGGAGTTCTACATGTTCAGTTTTCTGCTGTGGCTGGTGCTGCTGCTGTTGTGCTGGCCGCTAGCCTTGCTGGCGCTGGTGTTATACCCGCTGTGCTGGCTGCTGACCCTGCCGTTCCGGCTGATCGGCATCGGCGTCGACGGCGTATTTTCCCTGCTGCGCGCCGTGGTCATGCTGCCGGCGCGCCTGCTGGGAGGCGGCCCGCAGCGCTGACGCTGGTTTAGAAGTCCACCTTGACGCCCACGCCGATCGATTTTTGCGCGTAGTTGTAATCGATCAGGCTCTGGCCGTAACCGCTGAACGCCTGCACATAGCCTTTCAGATTGGCGGCCACCGGGAATGCCCAGCCCACTTGCAGCGCGCCGTGGTTGGTATGCAGGTTGCGGCGTGCCAGCAGCGACACTTCGTGGCCGTCCCAGCGATAGCTGGCGGTCAGGTCGCCATGGCCGAGGTAATCGGTGATGTCGATGTTGTCGTTATCGGAGCGGGCGTTATCGAGGCGCTTCCAGATGCGGAAGTTGACGGCAAAATTATCCTTTTCGGCGCCGATCTGGGCGTAAATCCGGTTCCAGCTGCGCGACAGTGTGGACGTCTGGCCATTCGACTGGTGTACCAGGCCCAGGGTCAGGTAGCGCACGTCGACGCCGCCCAGGTTCAGCGCCAGCGGCGTGGTCACCATCAGCTCGGGCTGGTAATTGGTTTCGCGGAACGGGCTCGATTCCGACCGGTTATACGCTTGCCAGAAGCTTTCCTGGGTGTAGCCGAACCACAGGTCGACCGGGTAGCTGAAGGCCTGCTCCAGCATCTTCATCTTGAAGCTGAGCTGGTACATCAGTTCCACGTGCTGGCTCTTCAGGCCGTCGGGCGAAAATTCCTGGAAGGGGGCATCGTTGTTGCTGGTGCTGTAGTTGGCCAACAACAGGTAACTGTCGCGATGGGGGCGGAAATTGAATACGCCACGCTTCGACGACCGGTCCAGCTCCCATGCCTGCACCATGCGCGACACCTTGGCGTCCGCAGGAATGGTTGTCAGCTCAGCCACCTTGGGCGGCAACGTCGCTTCGGCTGCCGCAGGCGGCGGCGCATCGGGCTGGGTGCGCGGTGGGGCATCAGCAGCGGCCACCTTTTCCGCCGGGGTGACTGGGCCGCCCGTGGCGGGCGCCGCAGCTACCTGCCCACCCGGCGTTTTGCGTGCCAGGCCATCGTAGCAGGCCAGGCGGGCGCTGGCATCGCCAAGCACCGAGCAGCGTTCGACGCGTAATTCAAGTTCTTGCGGTTCAATCGGGGCGGCCTGGGCCAAAGCGAGAGCGGGGGCCATGCCTAAGGATAGGAAAAGGGCGGTTTTCGGTCGGACAGTCATGCAGATATTCCCGGTGAGATGTAAGCTTGCAGTTTAGTCCACAGACTATATTAATTGCTGTTCAGTACGTCGCACATTTGGAAACTATTTTATTGCTGAAATAATGCTTGAAATAATCCAGCCACGCCGCATCTGAGGCTACCCGGCACACTGCTGTCGCCGGGTAACTCTGTGCATTTGTCTATCCAGGAGATTTGTGATGACCCGTAAAACACCTATCGAGCGCTACCGCAATATCGGCATCAGCGCTCACATCGATGCCGGTAAAACCACCACCACCGAGCGCATCCTGTTTTATACCGGTGTCAATCACAAGATCGGCGAAGTGCACAATGGCGCCGCCACCATGGACTGGATGGAGCAGGAGCAGGAACGTGGCATCACCATCACGTCGGCGGCCACCACCGCGTTCTGGAAGGGCATGGCCGGCAATTTTGCCGAACACCGCATCAACATCATCGATACCCCCGGCCACGTCGACTTCACCATCGAAGTCGAGCGCTCGATGCGCGTGCTCGACGGCGCCGTCATGGTGTACGACGCCGTCGGTGGCGTGCAGCCGCAATCGGAAACCGTGTGGCGCCAGGCCAACAAGTACAAGGTGCCACGGATTGCGTTCGTCAACAAGATGGACCGTGTCGGCGCGGACTTTCTGCGCGTGCGCGAACAGATCGCCACGCGCCTGAAAGGCGTGCCGGTGCCGATCCAGCTGCCGCTGGGCGCGGAAGACCATTTTCATGGCGTGATCGACCTCGTCAAAATGCGCGCCATAAACTGGGACGACGAGAGTCTGGGCGTGAAGTTCACGTACGAGGACATTCCTGCGGACCTGCAGGCTCAGGCGCAGCAGTGGCGCGACAAGCTGGTGGAAGCGGCCGCTGAAGCCACGCCGGAACTGCTGGACAAGTACCTCGAAGGCGTGGAACTGACCGAGGACGAGATCAAGGCCGGCCTGCGCCTGCGCACCATCCGCAATGAAATCGTGCCCATGCTCGCCGGCAGCGCGTTCAAGAATCGCGGCGTGCAGGCCATGCTCGATGCCGTGATCGAATACCTGCCGTCACCGGTCGATGTACCCGCCATTGCCGGCACCGACGAACAGGATCAGCCGATCGAGCGTCATCCCACCGATGCCGATCCGTTCTCGGCGCTGGCGTTCAAGATCATGACCGATCCGTTCGTGGGGCAGCTGACGTTTTTCCGCGTGTATTCGGGCGTGGTCAACTCCGGCGACACCGTGTACAACCCCACCAAGTCGCAGAAGGAGCGGCTGGGGCGCATCCTGCAGATGCATGCCAACGAGCGCAAGGAGATCAAGGAAGTGTATGCCGGCGACATCGCGGCGGCCGTGGGCCTGAAAGGCGTCACCACCGGGGACACGCTCAGTTCGCCCGACCACGTGATCGTGCTGGAAAAAATGATCTTCCCGGAACCGGTGATTTCGCAGGCAGTGGAACCGAAAACCAAGGCCGACCAGGAAAAAATGGGCATCGCCCTGAACCGGCTGGCGCAGGAAGACCCGTCGTTCCGCGTGCACTCGGACGAAGAATCGGGCCAGACCATCATGTCCGGCATGGGCGAGCTGCACCTGGAAATCCTGGTTGACCGCATGCGCCGCGAATTCGGCGTGGAAGCGACTGTCGGCAAGCCGCAGGTGGCGTACCGCGAAACGATCCAGAAGGGCGTGTCCGACGTCGAGGGCAAGTTCGTCAAGCAGTCGGGCGGACGCGGCCAGTACGGTCACGTGGTGCTGGCGCTCGAACCGTTGGAGCCGGGCAAGGGGTTCCAGTTTGTCGATGCGATCAAGGGCGGCGTGGTGCCGCGCGAGTTCATTCCGGCCGTCGACAAGGGCGTGCAGGAAACCTTGCGCAGCGGCGTACTGGCCGGCTACCCGGTGGTGGACGTCAAGGTGACGCTCACCTTCGGTTCGTACCACGACGTCGATTCGAACGAGAATGCATTCCGCATGGCCGGTTCGATGGCGTTCAAGGAAGGCATGCGCCGCGCCGACCCGGTCTTGCTGGAGCCGATGATGCAGGTCGAGGTGGAAACGCCGGAAGAGTTCATGGGGAATGCCATGGGCGACCTGACGTCGCGCCGCGGCATGGTGCAGGGCATGGATGAAATCGCGGGCGGCGGTGGCAAGATCATTCGCGCGCTGGTGCCGCTGGCGGAAATGTTTGGTTATTCCACCACGTTGCGCTCGCTCACCCAGGGCCGCGCTACGTACACGATGGAGTTCAAGCACTACGCGGCCGTGCCAAAGCACATCCTGGACCAGATTGCTGTTTCGAAATCGCGGTAATTCAGCTTGAATTGGATCCCCGCCTACGCGGGGATGACGGCTTGACGGGCGACGATGATGTACGTTTTTCATCGGCACAGTAAAAACCGTCATTCCCGCGCAGGTGGGAATCCAATTTTTCTACTAATCAAACACCTTCAACTTCAGCTGTACCGACAACGCCCCGTACAAGCGGTCCTTGTACTTGGGCACCACCGCCACATTTACCCCCACGCTTTTATACTCGACACTGGCGGTCGGTATCGCTGCCGGGAACCAGCCGCCGTCGCGCATATTCGGGTAGCCGTCGAACGCCCCCACCACCGCGCCGAGGCGCACCGGTCCGATACGGAACGGCTGGTAATACACGCCCACGTAATTCGAATACTGCCGGTCGCTGTTGTAAAAGCGGCCTGCCGTGGCCGACGCCACGGTGGAAAACCGGTACTCGGCGCCCAGCCCGGGGTTGCTGTCGTTCAGTCCCTGGCCGCGATCAAAGTGGTATGAATAAAAGCCGGCATTGAGCCACACCTGTTGCAGGGGCTGCGATGCGATGACCTCGAAGGTGTCGGCCCCGGCGGCATGGCTGGTGGCAAACAGGCTGGCAAGCGCCAGTGCCGTGAAACGCAAACGGACGGTCATGCGAGGCTTCCCGGAGTAAAAGATAGGCAATTATAGCCATGGTTGGCACTATAATTGCGCTGCTGAAACTCTAAATTATTTGCCATGAAGCTTGCCTGCCGCCTTGCCCTGACTGTCTGCGCCGTACTGCTGGCCGGTTGTTCCGCGTCGATGCAGCAGCGCATCGCCGCGTGCAAGGTCGGCGACTGGCAGCAGATCGGCAACACGGACGGTCTCGACGGCGCGCCGCCCAATTTTTCGGAACGCAAGGATTTTTGCGATGACCATGGCGACAGCGCCAGGCCCGCAGCAGCGGACGCTGCCGCCCGTTACACCGCCGGCTGGGAGCAGGGCAATGCCGCCATGTGGACCGCCGTGGGCGTGGCCGATGGCGCCCGCGCCTTGCCGCAAACCCAGTTTGCGGTCCGCGCCGCCAGCGAAGAGGTTCGTCAACGAAAAACGCCGCTGAACCAGCGCGCTTACGACGACGGCTGGCTCAAGGGGATTGCCCAATACTGGGAAGGCATCGGCAAGCGCGACGGCGTGGCCGGACAACCGGCCGCCCGCCAGGAGGCCGGCCGCGCCGAAGCGGGGCAAGCCGGGATCCGGTTCGATGATGCTGCCTATGCCAACGGCTGGCGCGTCGGCAACCGCCAGTTCTGGCAGGATGCCGGCGCCAATGACGCCAGCAACGGCGTTCCCGACAGCGAGTTGCTGCGGCGCGCGGCCACGGCCCGCGACGCCGGGGTGCCAGTACAGGAGGACGTGTACCGCGCTGCCTGGAATGCCGAGATCGTCAACTACTGGCGCAACCTTGGCGCCCGCGATGCCGTGTCCGGCTACGAATTCGGCGTGCGCGGCAAGGAAGCGCGCGCAAAAGGGTTGAAGGTCTACGAAGCGGAATACCGCCAGGCGTGGGAAAAACGCTTGATGGAATACTGGCAGCAAGCGGGCATGGAAGATGGCTACGGCAAGCCGTTCCTGCTCGAACAACGAATCGCCAGCGCCCGCCGCGACGGCGTGTTCGCGATCCCCGACACCCGCCAGCTCTACACGGCAGCGTGGGAATCGGAAAACGCCCGGTACTGCGTGCCGGAAAACGCGTTCGAGCATGGCCGCAGCAATAACAGCATCGCCATCGAAGTGTGTCAGCCCGCGCTACGCGACAAGCTCAAGCGCGCCTACTTCAGCGGCCAGGATTTCGCCACGGCCGAAGTCAGGCAGCGGCAAGCGCTGGCCGAAGCACAGCAGCTCGAAGCGCAGCTGTACGACGGCCGCCGCCGCCTCGACCGCCTGGAGCGCGACCTGCGCAACAGCCAGCCCAGCAAGGACAAGCCCGCCACCGAGGAATCCGCCAAACAGGACCGCCGCCGCGAACAGGAGCGCCGCGAACTGGTCGACTTCCTGCGCCGCCTGGAACGCCAGCTCGACGGCGCCCGCCTGTGGCTGGACCAGAACGAGTTCCACATGCAACGCCTGCGCCGCGAAATTTTTTAATTTCGCGGTTTACCGGTGGGTCCAGCTGCCGGCGATCACGATCCTGGATTTCACTGAATTGGCCAGGAAGCAGCTGTCGTGCGCCTGGTGGTGCAGGGCGTGCACGTCCCCGTCGGTGGGCACCTTCGCGCCGGAGAATGCGATTGCCGGTTGCAGCGTGACGGTCGTGATCGCCTCGCGGGACTCCGCGTTCTGTTCCATGGCGCCAAGCGCGGCGTCGACATAGCTGTCCACCACGTAACCCTGTTTTGCCGCCAGCCCGAGGAACCACAGCATGTGGCAGCTGGACAGGGCGGCGATGAACGCTTCTTCGGGATCGACGCACGACGGATCTGAAAATGGCACGCGCACCACGTGCGGCGAACTCGACGCAGGCACCACGGCGCCGCCATCGAAATGCCATTCGTGCGCGCGGCTGTAGCGGTTGTCGATGAAGGGGCTGGCATGCCGCTCCCAGCGTACTTCGGCAGTATGTTTGGACAAGCTGGACCTCTGTTTTGGTTAACGACACGCCCGGCGCAGTGTGGACACCGGGCTCTCGGCCCGTATCGTTTCATTCTTTGCGTCACGGCGCAAGTGCAGGTCCGGACCTGGATTGCTGAAATGGGGTGCTGAACGCGAGTGATTTGCATTATCATCACGTCTTTCCCCGCTCCATATTTTCGATCATGAAAACCATCAACGTCCGCCGCTGGGCCTGGGTCCACAAGTGGAGCAGCCTGGTGTGCACGGTATTCATGCTGCTGCTCTGCATTACCGGGCTGCCGCTGATTTACCACCACGAAATCGACCACGCGCTTGGCAACGCCATCGAAGCGCCGGCCATGCCGGCCGCCACGCCCAAGGCCAGTCTCGACGACGTGATTGCCGCCGGCCGCGCGCTGTACCCGGACAAGGTCATGATGTACATGTCGCAGGAAGCTGACGAGCGCGAGATCTGGTACCTGACCATGGGCGATACGGCCACGTCGGAACAATTCAAGTCGATCGCGGTCGACGCCCGCACCGCCAGGGTGCTCGGTGAGCCGAGCTTCGAGGGGACGTTCCTGGGCGTGATGTTCCACCTCCACGTCGATCTGTATGCAGGCCTGTGGGGCAAGCTGTTCCTCGGCTTCATGGGACTGCTGCTGATCGTGGCCATTGTCTCGGGCGTGGTGCTGTATGCGCCTTTCATGCGCAAGCTGCATTTCGGCGAGGTGCGGCGCACGCGCGGTCCGCGCGTGAAATGGCTCGACCTGCACAATATGCTGGGCATCGTCACGCTGACGTGGGCGCTGGTGGTGGGCGCTACCGGCATGATCAATACCTGGGCCGACCTGCTGGTCAAGTACTACCAGTACACCGAGGTGGCGGCAATGATCGCGCCGTACCAGGGCTTGCCCGCGCCGGTCAAGCTGGGCTCGATGCAAACTGCAGTCAGCAACGCCATGGCGGCCGAACCGGCAATGCAGATCGGCTTTGTGGCGTTCCCTGGCACCGCGTTTTCCAGCCCCCATCATTACGGCATCTTCATGCATGGCGACCAGCCGCTGACGTCGCGCCTGTACAAGCCGGTGCTGGTCGATGCGCAAACCAGCGCGATCACCGACCGCCGCGAACTGCCGTGGTACCTGACCGCGTTGCTGGTATCGCAGCCGCTGCACTTCGGCGATTACGGCGGCGGCTGGCTGCAGTTCCTGTGGGCGATGCTCGATATCGCGACCATCGTGGTGCTGGGCAGCGGCGTGTATTTATGGCTCAAGCGCGGGGTGCAGGTGCGGATGCCGGAAACAGAAAAACATCAGGATGGCGCAGTGCCGGCGTATGCGGCGCAAGGGGAGGCGCGATGACCGGGCATTTCAAGCGGCTGTGGGGCGGACCGGTCGTGATGGCCGGGCTGACCGTGGTGGGGTTGCTGGCGGCGCTGCTGGGCGACGGCGTGTGGGATTACCTGTCCGCCGTCGCGCTCGGGATTCCGGTACTGGCCTGTGCGTATTTTGGCTGGCGCCGGCGTTAAACGTGATCGGGCGCCGGCGCGGCCAGCAGCGGCGCCAGCTGGCTGGCAAGATCCTGCAGTTCGGCGCCGCCGCGCTTGCGCACGTCGGCCACCAATGCCACGATCTTGTCGTTCGACAGCGTGTTATCTACCGACTTGAACAGGGCGATACGCGCGCGGATGCGGTGCAGTTCCTTGACCGCCTCGGGCGCGGCGTCCAGCCCCGACTGCTGCACCAATGCCAGCAGTACGTCGGTGATCAGGCCCAGCTGTTTGCCGTAGGAGGCGACTTCCGTGAACGCTTTTTCTTCCACACCGGGATTGCCGGCGCCGGGCGTGATCCAGTGCGCAAACCAGTTCAGGTCGGGATCGATGCGTTGCATCACGCCGCCGCTCCATGGAAAATGGATTTGTGGCGACCAGTGGAACGCTGACAGGGGATCGGTCATGATGGGCTCCTTGAAAACCTGCGACGGGAAGCCAGCTTAACTTTTTATGTTTAAAAAGTTAATGTCCATGATCAATCTGCCATCATCTAGCCGGGCTGGCGCCCGCCGGCACCGCCCCCACTCGGGCGTGCGCCCGGTCCGTTCTGGGCCCCTCCGGACCGCCGGCCTGCGGGCGTGGCGCCGCCGAACCGGTACGTCAAGCCCAGGTACACCACGCGGCCGTCGTAGCGCCGGATCGCGGTTTCCTTGAGCAGGCTGGTGTCGGTAAACGACTCCAGCCGGTTGCCGCGGAAGGCATCCTGGATGTCGAGTACCAGGTTCATGCGCGGCGTCAGCGCATGGCGCGCGGCGAAGCCAACCGTGGTCACCGGCTCGCGGTAGCCCTGGCCGGTCAGCATGCGGCCCTGGGTTTGCACCGTGGTTTGCACGCTGGTGTCGGGCGTGGCCTGGTAGCTGAGGCGCACCCGGCCGCTGAGTGCATGGACCGTGCGCCGGTTGCCGGGTCCGTCCTGGTCGAGGATGCGCTGCTCGCTGCGCGCCAGGTTGCCGCTCGCGTTCAGGCTCAGGGTGGGGAGCAGCTTGCCGCTGACGGTAAATTCGAGGCCGCTGGCAGACAGGCCGGGGCCGTTATCGCTCGTGCTCAACAGCACAGTCTGGTTCACGTAATACCGGCGCGGCAAGATGGCGTCGCTGTCCTGCCGGTAGTAGCCGCGCAGATTGGTTTCCAGGCCGAACATCCTGCTCTCGTAGCCCAGTTCGAACGAGTTGGTGCGGGTGGGGCGCAAGCGCGGATTGCCGGTCGAAATATTGAATTCGTCGCCGTACACCACGAACGGATTGAGGTTGTTGGCGCTGGGCCGGCGCAGGCGGTTGGCATATGACAGTCGCAGGTTGCTGTCGCTCGACAATTTATAGGTCGCGAAAAAGCTCGGGATATAGTTGACGTATGTATTGCCAGCGCGCACCCCGGTGGTCACCTGACGCAGGTCGAGGTCGGTGTATTCGGCGCGCACGCCGCCCATCACGCCCCAGCGCTGGTTCAGCCGCATCTGCCAGCTGCCGTACAGCGCCACGACCGTCTCCTGGAACTGGAACTGGTTGGTGCGGGTGCCGTTCACCGTTTCGGTCCCGGTTTGCGGGTTAATGTCGAAATAGCGGGCGTCGATGTCGTTGTTGTTGCTGGCGGCCTTGAAGCCGAGCTTGAGCATGGCCTGGCCCACCGGCCGCTCGTAATCGCCGGACAAATCGGCAATGCGGTTGGCAGTCAGGCTGGCCTGGCGCGCCTGGGCGTCGAGCCGACCCGTGGGCCGCACCAGGTAGGCATTGGTGTAAGCGCTATGGTTGTCGTTATCGGCGCCCGATACGCGCAGGTCGAGCTTGAACGATTCGCCCTCGAGCGCCCCCTTGTGGTCGAACCGTCCGCCCCAGCTGTAGGTGCGGTTGTCGCCGCCCCGGCGCGTGGTGCGCGTGTAGTCGCTAACCGGCTGCAGTTGGGCGTCAGTGAGCAGATAATGGTCGGTTGCGCGGTTGTCGTTGCTGCGCGTGAGGTACGCGACATTTGCCTGCAGCGTATCGCGCGTGCCGAGGTTGTAGGTCATGGTGCCGTTCAGGCCGGCCGAATCGGTGAGCCCCTCCTGGCGCGAGTGCTGTACCGTATGCGAGCGCTCGCCGGTACCCGGTGCCATGCGGTCGCGCACCGTGTTGGCGGTCGAGTTGCGGCCGTCGTGTCGCACGTTGAGGCTGCCCTGGAAGCCCCACCGGCCTTCGTTGTAGGTGCCGAACGTGGCGCCATTGTACCGGCCGCCGGTGCCGGCGTTGCTATTCACGGTTGTAAAGCCGCCGGGGCGGCGATCGCGGCGTGTGACCAGGTTGAGGATGGGCCCGCCGCCGCCATCGTTACCGAACTGGGCGCCGGGGTTATTGATCACCTCGATCGATTCCACGCTCTCGGCCACCATCGCGTTCAGCGTGGCGCCGCGGTTGTCGCCCTGCAGCATGGCGGACGGTTTGCCGTCGATCATGATCTGCACATTGGTGCTGCCGCGCAGCGTCACCGTGCCGTCGGGATCGACCGCTACCGACGGCACCTGGTTCAGCGCGTCCGCCAGCGAGGCATTGCTGCTGGCGGCGTCGCCCTTGACGTCGTACACCTGGCGGTCGATGCGGTTGGTCGGCCGCTCGGCCGAGACGGTGACAGATGCCACGTCGCCGTCCACCTCGGGCGCAGGCTCGGCTTTCACCGCGGGCGTGGTGGCCTTGGCGGCGCCGGCGCGGGGCGGCACGGTGGCGGACGCAGCGCTTGGAGCAACGGGCGCAGCAGCGGGCACAGCGGGGGGAAATATCGGCGTCTGGCCGGCGGCGCTGGCGGCTGCGCCCAGCAACAGCAGGCCGGCGGCGTGCAGGAAAGGAGAGTTGGCGGTTGGCATGGCGCATAGTAAAACGTTACCCGGCGCGCCGATGCGCAACCTGCTGATCGTTTGCGGACAGGCCATATTGCCGCAGCGCAGCAATTTCCGATTGCGTTTTTTACACTATTGGTTATGATGAACGTTGATTTTCCACAGGAGCTTCGATGACTGCCTCGCCTACGCCGCATCCCAATTACGACCACCTGATCGAAGTGGCCCGCCGGGCGGGCCATGTCACGGTGGCCGTCGCCCATCCGTGCGACCGCAGCGCGCTCGAAGGCGTGCTTGATGCCACCCGGCTCGGCCTGATCAAGCCTATCCTGGTGGGGCCGGCTGCACGCATCCGCCAGGCGGCCGCCGACGCTGGCCTCGACATCGCCGGCCTGCCCATCGAAGACACGCCGCACAGCCATGCCTCGGCCGCACGCGCGGTGGAACTGGTACACGAGGGCCGTGCAGCGGTCCTCATGAAAGGCAGCCTGCATACCGACGAACTGATGGGCGCCGTGGTGGCCAGCACCACCGGCCTGCGCACGGCGCGGCGCCTGAGCCACTGCTTCGTGATGGACGTGCCGGGACGGGCCGCGCCGCTGATCATCACCGATGCCGCCATCAACATCACGCCCACGCTCAACGACAAGGTGGACATCGTGCAGAACGCCATCGACCTGGCCCACGTGCTGCGCTTCGATCCGGTGCGGGTGGCGATCCTGGCCGCCGTCGAAACCGTCAGTTCCAAGATGCCGTCCACGATCGACGCAGCAGCGCTGTGCAAGATGGCCGACCGCGGCCAGATTACCGGCGCCATCGTCGACGGCCCGCTGGCGATGGACAACGCCATCGATCCCGAGGCAGCTGCCATCAAGCAGCTGGTGTCGCCGGTGGCGGGTCAAGCCAATATACTGGTGGCGCCAGACCTGGAAGCGGGCAACATGCTGGCCAAGAGCCTGTCGTTCATGGCCGGCGCGGCAGCAGCGGGTATCGTGCTGGGCGCGCGGGTGCCGGTGATCCTCACCAGCCGCGCCGATTCGGTGTCGGCGCGGCTGGCGTCGTGCGCGGTGGCGGTGCTGGTGGCGCACGACCGCGCCCGCAGTATCGCCCACGCCGTGCGGGCAGGGGGCTGACCGATGGCGCCCAACGACAGCATCGTGGTCATCAATGCCGGTTCGTCCAGCATCAAGTTTTCGCTGTACGACGGCGCGCAACTGGCGCTCGCCATGCGCGGCAAGATCGAGAATCTGTATGCGGGCGTGACGCGTTTTGTCGCCCAGGATGCCACTGGCGCCACGCTCGAGGAATACCGCTGGCCCGATGGCCCCATCGACCATGCGGCCGGCATGCGCTTCCTGATCGACTTTGCCCAGTCCCACCTGGACGGGCGGCGGGTGGCGGCCGTGGGGCACCGCATCGTCCATGGCGGCGTGGCGTTCAGCGGCCCGCAACTGCTCGACGCCGCCGTGCTGGCGCAGCTTGACAAGCTGGTGCCGCTGGCGCCGCTGCACCTGCCGCACAACCTGGCGCCGGTGCGTTCGATGTTTGCGATGGCGCCGCATGTTCCGCAAATCGGCTGCTTCGATACCGCATTCCACACCGGCCAGCCGGCGGCGGCGCAGGAATTCGCGCTGCCGCCGCGCATCACCGACCTTGGTGTGCGACGTTACGGCTTCCACGGTCTGTCGTACGAGTACATCGCCAGCCGGTTGCCGCAGGCCGATCCCCACCTGGCAAGCGCCAAAGTGGTGGCAGCGCACCTGGGCAACGGCGCCAGCATGTGCGCGCTGGACGCCGGCCGCAGCATGGCAAGTACCATGGGGTTCACCGCCGTCGACGGCCTGCCCATGGGCACGCGGTGCGGCGCGCTCGATCCCGGCGTGGTGCTGTACCTGCTCGAAGAACTGGGCATGGACGTGGAGGCCGTGCAAAAACTGATGTACCAGGAGTCTGGCCTGCTCGGCGTGTCGGGCATCTCGTCCGACATGCGCACGCTCGAACACAGCGACGACCCGCGCGCACGGCAGGCAATCGACCTGATGGTATACCGCATCGGCCGCGAACTCGGGTCGCTGGCCGCCGCCCTGGGCGGGCTCGATGGCCTGGTGTTCTCCGGCGGTATCGGCGAGAACAGCACGGCGCTGCGCGCCGCCGTGTGCACCCAAGCCGCCTGGCTCGGCGTGCGCCTCGATGCGGCCGCCAATGCCGCCACCCGCAACAGCAACAGCAACAGCGGCAACAATGGCGCCGTCGGCGTGCGCCGCATCAGCACCAGCGACAGCCGGGTGGCGGTGTGGGTGGTACCGGCCAACGAAGAACTGATGATCGCCCGCCACACCCTCGACATACTCGACCAGCTGGAGCTGCCATGAATACCGAGACTGTTTATCCGATTTTGGCCGGCAAGCGCGCGCTGGTCGTGGGCGTGGCCAACGACCAGTCGATCGCGTGGGGCTGTGCGCTGGCGTTCCGCAAACTGGGCGCCGACGTCACACTCACGTACCTGAACCAGAAGGCTTATCCGCACGTGGCGCCGCTGGCAGCGGAAATCGGTGCCCAGCTGCTGCCGCTCGACGTTACCGTGCCGGGGCAGCTGGAAACGCTGTTTGCCACGCTGGCCAGCCAGGGTCCGCTCGACATCGTGGTGCATTCGATCGCGTTTGCGCCCAAGGCCGACCTGCAGGGCGGCCTGCTCGATTGTTCGCTCGACGGCTTTCTGCAGGCGATGGACGTGTCGTGCCACTCGTTCGTGCGCATGGCCAGGCTGGCGGCGCCGCTGATGACCGGCGGCGGCACGCTGTTCGCCATGAGCTACCACGGCGCCAACAAGGTGGTCCCCAATTACAATGTGATGGGGCCGGTGAAGGCGGCGCTGGAAGCGGCGTGCCGCTACCTGGCCTACGAACTGGGACCGCGCGCAATCCGCGTGCATGCCATCTCGCCGGGGCCGCTCAAAACCCGCGCCGCGTCGGGCCTCAAGGACTTCGACCATTTATTGAACGAGGCCGTGCAACGTGCGCCCATCGGCGAACTGGTGGACATTGTGGACGTGGGCAATACCTGCGCCTACCTGGCGTCGCCGTACGCACAGCGGCTCACGGGCAGCACGGTGTACGTGGACAGCGGCCTCAATATCGTCGCCTAATATCTGATCAAGGAGTTCAGGATGCAAATCATTTTATCGGGGCTGCACTGCGATGCGTGCGAAGCCAGCGTGGCCGAAGGCATGTCGCGCTTCCTGCACGTCAAGCACGTGAGCATGGTACGCGAAGGCATAGAAGACAATCCGTGGGCGCTGATCGAAGTGGCCGATTCGTACGAGCGCGTGTGGAACGTGTGTAACCAGCTGCGCGGCGTGTTCCATCGCGGGAAAGCGATCAAGCTGTACATCCCGCTGCACCAGGACGATGTGTATCACGACCTGGAGCCGCATCAGCGGCTCGATATTCTTTAAGGCCGCCCGATCAGCAGGTACATTGCCTTCTTGTTGCGCGACGTGCGGCCGGCGCCCAGGTACAGGGGCCCCAGCGGGGTGTCCACGGCCAGGTACAGCGCGTTGCTGCGCACAGTCTGCTCGCCGTCCCCCGCATCGTACGTGCCGCTCATGCGTCCCAGTTCGGCGGACACGCCCAGGTAGGCGCCGTCCAGCAGTCCGGGGCTCGAGATCCGGTAGTTGTAAATCAGGCTGCCATAATGCAGGCTGTTGCCAAGCAATTCGCCGGTGCGGTAGCCGGACAGCTTGAGGAAGCCGCCGAACGGAATCAGCTCATGGTCGGGCAGCTGGTTGCCGCCCATGCGGCGCTGCACCTCCACGTTCGCCTGCACCGAATGGACACCGGTCGCCACCGCCGCCCGACCCGACAACGCCAGCTTGTTGTAGTTGCTGTCCGCACCCAGCGCAGTGCGCGACGAATAGATCTGCGCATCCGCCTTGATGCCGGAGCGCGGAAACCACAAATGGTCCAGGGTATCGGCGGCCAGCCGCAGGCGCACCCCGCCCATGTTGGCGCGCGGGTAGATGAACGATGGCGGCAGGATGCTGGTATCGGCCAGCAGCCTGACATGGCCACGTGTGATGCCGATGCGCGCTTCGCCCCATTCGGCCAGCGGCACGCCCAGATCGATGCCACTGGCAATGGCCTCGCGCCGGTAACGCAGCAACCGCGTGCTGTCCGAATACACGTCGAGCGGGGTGCGTTCGCCGGACAGGTAGGCGCTGGCAAACAGGCGCTGGGCCGGTGTCAACGGTTGCAGCCACTCGGTGGCCAGCCGGTCGGTGTGGCCGATTTCCAGGTCGTTGCGCCACTCGCCGCCCAGCGCGTTGAGCCAGGTCCAGCGATGGGCCGCGCGCAGCGAAAAAAACGAATCGCCCTCGAAATCGGTGGACACGCCCAGGCCCAGGCGCAGGTACTGCGGTCCCCACGATTTTTCCGTTACCGTGGTCGTGAGCGCATGACTGCCGTCCGGCAGCGGGGTCACCGCATAGCTCACGTGTTCGAAGTCGCCCTTGCCATACAGGCGGCGCATGTCGCGGTCGGCCAGCGCAGGATCGAACAGCTGGCCCGCCTGCGTGCCCTGCATGGCAGCGAGCGATGCGGCGGGCACCCGGTGCGCACCGACCACCCGCACTTCCTTGAGCAGCACGCCCTTGAGTGGCGGCGCGCCAACGCGCAGCTGCGCCAGCGCCGCGTATTCGCGCTCGTCCACGGCGTATCGGTGCAGCGCCGGTGCGGCGGCCAGTCCGGCGGCCAGGCCCTGCGCTTCCGCCTCCTTCAGCAGGTCGAAGTTGGCTGCGCCGACCGCTGCCAGGTTGGGCGTAATGAGCACGTCGCGATCGCTCAGCTCCGCCAGCGATACGCGCACATTGCTGTTGGTGAGCAGCCGTGTCATCTGGTCGGACATCGACAGTACCGATTTTATCTGGTCGCGGCGCAGCAGCGGGGTGCCGATATTGACAGCAATGACGACGTCGGCGCCCATTGCCCGCGCCACATCGACCGGCAGGTTGCGCGACACGCCGCCGTCGACCAGCAGGCGGCCGTCGATTTCCACCGGGTTGACCACGGCGGGGATGGCCATGCTGGCGCGGATGGCCTGCGCCAGGTTACCGCTGGCCAGCACCACCATGTTGCCGTCGCTGACGTCGGTGGCAATGGCGCGGAAAGGAATGGGCAAATGGTCGAAATTGGCGGTGGACTGGCGCGCCGTCAGGCGCCGCAACACCGCTTCGAGCGCCACTCCCGACACCGCGCCCTTGGGCAGCGCCAGGCCGCCCGGCCCGATGCCGATTTCCGGCCCGGCGTAGCTGCCGCTGTCGTCGGCCTTGCGCGAGATGGACAGGTCGCGCCGGTCTACGTCGTGAAACAGGCTGGCGGTGCTGAGGGTCTGCATTTCGTGCTCGATGGCGCCGAGCGGCATGCCGCTGGCGTAGGCTGCGCCCACGATGGCGCCGGCGCTGGTGCCCACGACGATATCGACCGGGATGCGCTGTTCTTCCAGCGCCTTGAGCACGCCGATATGGGCGCCGCCGCGCGCGCCGCCACCAGACAGCACCACGGCAATGCGCGGCCGGGCGGGAGCGTCTTCAGCTGCGGCAGCTGCAGGCTGGGCCAGCGCCGCGTGCCACGGCGCGACGGCGCACCACGGGAGCAGTGCTGTCAGCAGTCGGAAAAATCGGAGGACAGGGGGCATGCGCCAACTCTAGCATGGCATTATCGCGCCGACAACAGGCGCCACGCCTGCGTCGTCAGCCCTGCCGCGCCAGGCTGGCCAGGTGGCCGTGGATCTGCGACACGACCGCCGCGCCTTCGCCCACCGCTGCCGCCACCCGCTTGGTGGAGCCGGCGCGCACGTCGCCAATGGCGAATACGCCCGGCACGCTGGTTTCGAGACTGGCGGCAGCGCCGCCGGTCAGGATAAAGCCCTTGTCGTCCACGCGCACGCCGCAATCACCCAGCCATGCCGTGTTGGGATCGGCGCCGATGAACAGGAACACGCGGCCGGTGTCGTACGTGTGTTCGGCGGCCGCGCCATCGGCGTGCCGGTGGCGCACCCGTACCCGCCGCAGACCTTCGTCATCGTCGCCTTCCAGCGCCACGATCTCGGACCGCGCGTGCAGCGTGATATTGGCCGTGGCTTCGATGCGGTCGATCAGGTAGCTGGACATGGTGTCGACCAGGCTGTCGCGCCGGATCAGCATGTGCACCCGGGCCGCATGGGCGGCCAGGTACACGGCCGCCTGGCCGGCGGAATTGCCGCCGCCAACGAGGATTACCTCGGCCTGCGCGCACAGGCCGGCTTCCAGCGGCGAGGCCCAGTAATACACACCCTTGCCCTCGAACTGCGCAAGGTTGGGCAGGTCGGGGCGACGGTAGCGCGCGCCGCAGGCCACCACCACGGTACGGGCCTGCAGCTGCTGCAGGCTGCCGCACATTTCGACCTGCAGCGGCATGCTGTCGCACAGCAGCCGTCCGGCAGGCGCCGGAATCGCCATCTCGACGCCGAACTTCTTGGACTGCACATAGGCGCGCCCGGCGAGCGCACCGCCCGAGATACCGGTGGGGAAACCCAGGTAGTTTTCGATGCGCGCGCTGGCTGCGGCCTGGCCGCCATAGGCGCGCGTTTCCAGCGCCAGTACCGACAAGCCTTCGGACGCCGCATAGACCGCCGTGGCCAGCCCGGCCGGGCCGGCGCCTACCACGATCACGTCCCATACCTGGCCGGAGGCCAGTACCGGCAGGGTGCCCAGGCGGCGCCCCAGGTCGACGATCGACGGATTGTTATGCACGTTGCCGTCCGGGCAAACCACAAGCGGCCAGTCGGCAGCCTGTGGGGCGTGGCGCTCGCACAGCGCGCGGGCCTGGTCGCTGGCGGGATCGAGCACCTTGTGCGGCATGCCGTTGCTGGCCAGCCAGCCGCGCAGTGCGTGCATGCGCGGGTGGTTGGGGGGCGCCACCAGCACCGGACCGCAAGCGGCGCTGGCGATCAGTTCCACCCGCCGCAAGATAAAGGCGCGCACGATGCGTTCGCCCAGTTCCGCGTCTGCCACCAGCAGTGCGCGCAGCGACTGCGTGGTGAGCTCCAGTACTTCGACGGCGCCCACGGCGTGGCCGTTGACCAGCGTGGGCGCGTCGGACAACTGGCTCATTTCACCGGCAAATTCGCCCGGTCCGTGTTCGGTGATTACCGAGGTGTTGCCAAGGCCGTCATAGCGGCTGATACGGACCTTGCCGGCGATGACCACCATCAGCCCGAAACGCGAGTGGCCTGCCTCGAACAGCATGTCGCCATCGCGGAAGCAGGCGCGCGCACCGAGGCGCTCAATGCGTTTGAGCTCGTGGGCGGCGATGATGGGCAGTGCCTGATCGCTGCGTGATTGAAAGGCGTCGTGGAGGGTCATCGTTCCAGTGTAGCGCGGTTGATAGCGCAGCGCCAGAGGCGAAAGTGAGAGCTGCGTGCTCGACGCCAGCAGCTGCTGCCGGTACACTGGCGGCAGCATGTTCGATCAAAAATAACCGAGGAGACCCATGGCGCAGGCATCATTTGCGCGCAGACTGGGAACGGTGGCCGTGGCGGCTGCCGTTCTGGCATTTGCGCAGGCGGGAGCTGCACTGGCAGCACCGCAGGAACCCACCTTCAACAACCCGCTGGTAAAACACCGCGCCGATCCGCAAGTGGCGCTGCACAGCGACGGGTACTACTACTACACGGCTACCGTACCGGAATACGACCGCATCGAGGTGCGACGTGCGCGCTCGCTCAACGAACTGGGCGCCGCCGAAGCCAAGGTGGTCTGGCGCAAGCATGCCAAGGGCGAGATGGCCGCCCATATCTGGGCGCCCGAAATGCACTACATCGACGGCAAATGGTATATCTACTTTACGGCCGGCCGGTCCGACGCGGTGTGGGAAATCCGCCTGTACGTGCTGGAGAACAGCTCCCCCAATCCACTCGAAGGGGAATGGAAGGAACTGGGCCAGCTGAAGACGGGATGGGAAACCTTCTCCCTCGATGCCACCACGTTTGCGCTGGACGGCAAACGTTACCTGGCCTGGACCCAGCGCGGTCCCGATTCGGCCATCCACGCCACCAATATCTACCTGGCGGCGATGGATACGCCATGGTCAATCACGGGGCCGGCAGTGCTGCTGTCGAAGCCGGACTACGGTTGGGAGCGGGTCAAGCACGAGGTCAACGAAGCGCCGGCAGTAATCGTCAAGAACGGCCGCGTGTTCATGACGTATTCGGCCAGCGCCACGGATGCCAACTATGCGCTCGGATTGTTGACGGCGCCCATCGGGGCCAACCTGCTCGATGCCAAGTCGTGGGACAAATCGCCGGTGCCGGTCTTCGTGAGCAATGGGGCCAACAGCCAGTACGGGCCGGGGCACAATTCGTTTACCACCACGCCCGATGGCAAGACCGACATCCTGGTGTACCACGCGCGGAACTTCCGCGACATCGTTGGTGAGCCTTTAAAGGACCAGAACCGCCATACGCGGGCGCAGGTGCTGCACTGGAATGCAGACGGCACGCCGGACTTCGGGGTGCCGGTGGCGGACTGACCGCACACGTCAAACTGGATCCCCGCCTGCGCGGGGATGACGGAATGAATGCTACTGGTTCTTGATTGAATAATCGATACGCTCCGATACGCTCGCAGTAACCGCCAGCGCTCGAGTCGTCATCCCCGCGAAGGCGGGGATCCCATTGCAGGAGTTATAGCGCCGCCAGCCACTGCGCGCGATATTCTTCCCACCCGCGCAGCGTCAACGGCGCCGCCACCGAACTGCCCATCACCGGCGCGTTGCCCCAGTGGTGCAGCATCCAGCCGCCGCACGTGGTGCCGCTGGTGTCGTCGGTGCTGCTGATGGCCTGCGCCGGGCGCAGGGCAGCGAGCAGCGGTGCAAACCAGGGGTTGCCCGTGTAACTGCCTTCCACCACCACGGCGCCATCGGCGCCCAGTTGCCCCAGGCAGTAGTCGCTCACCAGCACGCAATACAGCGTGGCCAGCGCATAACGTTCGCGCGCACTGACCGGCTGCGGTCCGACGATGGCGCCGGTGCGTCCCGCGAACGGACCGCCGGCCTGGGAGAAGCAGGGCAGGGCCATGGTGCCCTGGTCGATCAGGCGCTGCAAATCTTCCACCGTGCACAATTGCGCATCGGCGCCGGCCAGTTCGCCGAATTCGCGTCCGCCCATGAAGCGGATGCAGGCCACGGCCTGGCCCAGCGCATTGCTGTTGGCCAGCATGTCGGCGTGTTCGCGCAGGCCACCTAGCGGTTTGCCCGGCGCCGCCGCGATCACCCAGGTGCCGGTCGAGAGGATCGCCGGCGGCGCCTTGCCATCGGCCGCGCTCAAATGGCGCAACAGCGAGGCATTGCTGTCGTGGATGCCGCACAGCACCCGGCACGACGATGGCAGGCCGGTGAGCGAGGCCAGTTCGGTTTTCAGTGGCCCCAGCGGCGCCCACGCCGCCTGCAGCGGCGGCAGCAGCGTGTGCCAGCCCATGCGCTCGACCAGCGCCGAATACTGCTGGCGCGCCGGTTGCCACAAGTCGGTATGGCAGCCCAGCGACGTGACTTCGCCGGCGGCCACGCCCGACAGGCGCCAGGCCCAGTACTGCGGATACATCAGGATATGGCGTGCCTGGCCGAACTGCTCGGGGAAGGCCTGCGCCTGCCATGCCAGTTGCCGTCCCAGGTTCAGGCCCGCCGGCAGCAACGGCGAATATGTAGCGTCATACGCCGGCCGCTGCGCCAGATACTGCGTGCGCTGTTCGGCGGGCGGCTCGAACTCGTAGTCGAGCACCGGCAGCACCAGTCCAACGTCATCGACCAGCGCAGCGGTGGCGCCGTGCGTGACGGGGACGATGGCGCCCACGTGCGCCAGCCTGGAAAACTCCTTCATCCCGTCCAGCATCCACTGCCAGATACGCTCGGTATCGTGGTGCGGATACGGTCCGTCGGTCAGTATCGTATTCGGGCTGCGGCGCTCGGCCAGCACCGCGCCGGCGGTATCGAGCAGCACCAGCTTGACGTTGGTCTTGCCGATATCGAGGACGATGGTGGCATCGTGCGCCAGGTCGGTTGCCGTCATTTGGCCACCTTGCGGCCGCGCAGCAGGCGGGGCAGGGCAATGGTCACCAGCAGCAGGATGCCGACCACGATGGTCATGTAAATGCCCGGGATGTTGGCCAGCGACAGCCCGTAGGTAACGGTGCCCAGCGTGAGCACGGCCAGCAGCACGCCGCCGATGGTGCCGGCGCCGCCGGCAATGCTCACGCCACCGAGGATCACCATGGTGATCACTTCCAGTTCCCAGCCCATGGCGATATTGGGACGGGTGCTGCCGATGCGGCCGGTTAGCAGCCACGCTGCCAGGCCGGCCATGGCGCCGGTGAGCATGAACAGTCCCAGGCGATAGCTGTCCACCGGGATGCCCGAGAAGCGCGCTGCCACCGGGTTGTTACCGATCGCGTACACGCGGCGGCCCCAGGTCGTGCAGTGCAAGAAGCCCGCGAATACCAGCGCAAACACCAGCAGGATCACGAATTCGCGCGGAATGAAGCCGAAGAAGTAACCCTGGCCCCAGTCGGTCATCAGCTGCGGATAACCCGTAAAGGCCTTATCGCCCAGCACCACGCTGGCGAGACCGCGGAACAGCGACACGGTACCGATGGTGACCACGATGGACGGCAGGCGATAACGCGTGACCATGATGCCGTTGAGCCAGCCGCAGGCGGTGCCGGTGGCAATCGCAATGGGCAGCAGCACTTCGGCCGGGGCGCCGTTGGTATGCGCCAGGCCGATGGCCACCGACGACAGGGCCAGGATGCCGGAGACGGAGATGTCGATCTCGCGGCAAATGATCAGCAACGCCATCGGCAGCGCGATCAGCGCCTTTTCGCTGAAGTTGAAGGTGCCGTCGGCGAGGTTGTACACGTCGAGGAAGTGCGGCTGCAGGATGGCGCAGGCGGTGAACGCCGCCACGAACAGCAACGCCAGCATGCTTTCCCACGAGCCGAGCATGGCGCCCAGGCGGAAGCCCTGGCGGTCGGCAATGATGTAGCGCGACGTGGAGACCGCAGGTGCGTCCTGCGCCGGGGTTGGTACGTCAGTTGTCATAATGGTGCTCACGCAGCGCTCCCTTGAGCGTTGGATTTAGTCAGGTGCAGCGGCAGGATCTGGCGGCCGCCGATTTTGCCGCTGCGGGCGTTGATCAGTACCGCAGTCAGGATCACCACGCCGGTCAGCGCGCTTTGCCAGAACGGCGACACTTTCACCACCGGCAGCGCATTGCCGATCACGGCCAGGAACAGCCCGCCGAGCACGGCGCCGGCCACGCTGCCGCTGCCGCCGGCGATGCTCACGCCGCCGATCACGCACGCTGCGATCACGGTAAATTCAAAGCCGTAGGCGATTTCCGTGTACGCCACCGCGTAGCGCGCCACCCACAGGTAGCCGCACAAGCCGGCCACGGCGCCCGAGATCCCGTAAGTCCAGAACAGCCGCTTGGCAATCGGGATGCCCACGTAACGGGCCGACGCCGGGGCATTCCCCACCGCGTACAGGTCGCGGCCGAACCGGCTGTGCATGGCGATGTACCAGAACAGCAGCACGGTCAAGCCGGCGATCCACACCAGGTGCGTAACGCCGAACAGCGTGGAGAGCGGAAACGCGATGAAGTCGGCCGGCATCTGGTGCGACGACACCCAGGCGCCGCCCGACAGCACGAACACCAGGCCGCGATACACGCTCATGGTGCCCAGCGTGACGACAATCGGCGCCAGATCGAGGTAACCGATCAGGTAACCGTTGATAAGGCCCAGCGCCAGGCCGATGGCCACGGCCACGAACATCACCAGCGGCAGCGGCAGTTCCGGGAACTTTGAAGCCAGCAGCGCCGACATCATGCCGGACAACGCCAGCGTGGACGCCACCGACAGATCGATGCCGCGCGTGACGATCACCAGCATCTGCGCCAGCGCCAGCATGATCAACAGCGTACTGTCGGTGAGCAGGTTGGCCAAGCTGGAGCCGGACACGAACACGGGCGCGCGCGAACCGACCAATGCGATCAGCACGACAATCGAAATCGCCAGCTGCGTCTCGCGCATCTTCAAGATGTCTTTCATGCGCATGCCTCCGCTGCCAACTCGTTACCTGCCAAATCATTACCCGACGCTGCCGAGACGATCATCTCCGGCGTCGCCTCCCCACGATTGAACGTGTGCTCGATGCGCCCCTGGTGCATGACCACGATGCGGTCAGCCAGGCCCATTACCTCGGGCAGCTCGGACGACACCAGGATTACGGACAAGCCCTTGCTCACCAGCTCACCGATAAACCGGTGCACGGCAGCTTTCGAACCGATGTCGATCCCCTTGGTCGGTTCATCGAGGATGATGACCTTGGGGTTCGTGGCCAGCCATTTACCGAGCACCACCTTTTGCTGGTTGCCGCCCGAGAGTTCCGAGACGTTCTGCGTCAGGTAGGCAGCCTTCAGTTCCAGCTGTTCCGCAAAATGGCGGGCGATCTTGTTTTCCTCGGCGCGGCGCCCGCGCAGGAAGAAGCCCACCTTGTTCAGGATGGGCAGGGTGATGTTTTGCAGGATGGGCAGCGTGAGGTGCGCGCCCTGGTGCTGGCGATCTTCCGGCACATAGGCAATGCCGTGGCGGATGGCGTCGGCCGCGCAGTTCACGCATACCGGTTTGCCGTCAAGGCGCACGTTGCCGCGCACATTGCCGGTCAGGCCGAACAGCGCCTGCATCACTTCCGAGCGGCCGGCGCCCACCAGGCCGTAGAAGCCCAGTATTTCGCCGCGCCGCAGCTCGAAACTGACATCATCGAATTCGGTGGGGTGGCACAGGTTTTTTACCTCCAGCAGTACTTCGCCCGGCGTCACGTCTGCCTTGGGGTAAGCCTGCTTGACGGTGCGCCCGACCATGAGCGCTACCAGCTCGTGTTCGGTGATGTCGGCCAGCGCCCCTTCGGCGATGAACTGGCCGTCGCGCAGCACCGTGTAGCGGTCTGCCACCTCATAAATTTCGTCGAACTTGTGCGAGATGAAAATCACGGCGGTGCCAGCTTCGCGCAACTGGCGGATGATGCGATACAGCTCGCGGATCTCGCGCTGCGACAGCGATGCCGTCGGCTCGTCGAGAATCACCACGCGCGCATCCTGCGACAGGGCACGGGCGATTTCCACGAAGTGGCGCTGCGCCACCGACAGGTCTTTCACGCGCGCCCGAACCGGCAGCGACACTTCCAGCCGTTCGAACAGTTTTTCGGCTTCCGCCTCGATGCGGCTCCAGTCGATGCGCCCGGAGGCGCCGCGACAGGGCTGGCGCCCCACGTAGATATTTTCGGCCACCGTCAGTTCGTCGAACATCACGGTTTCCTGGTGCACGGCGGTGACGCCGGCCTGCATCGCATCCTGGGCATTGGCAAATTTCACCGGCTTGCCCGCCAGTTCGATGGTGCCTTCGTCGGGACGATAGATGCCGGTCAGGGTCTTGACCAGGGTGGACTTGCCTGCGCCGTTTTCACCGATCAGCGCCATCACTTCGCCGGCGCGCACCGACAGCGCCACATTGTTCAATGCGACGATGCCGGCAAAGCGCTTGCATATCCCGGTCAGTTGCAGGACCGGGGTTGTATTCATATCCATGGGGCTATCCAGCTCAGAAGATCTTGGAGAACTTGTCGACGTTCCCTTTGTCGTAGACGAACGGCGCAGCCATCGCGCCTTCGCCGTTGGCGTCGATGGCGATGGTGCCCATGCGACCTGCTGCCACGCTGCCTCCCGCCTTGGCCGTTGGTACGCCCTTGACGAAATCGTAGGCGGCGTAAGTGGCGGCGTAACCGAGGTCGATCGGGTTCCAGATCGCGAACTCGCGCACCGCGCCGCTCTTGACGTGGCCCGCCATTTCGGACGGCAGTCCCAGGCCGGTGACGAATACCTTGCCCACCAGTTTTTCATCGACTACCGCCTTGCTGGCGGCGTTGATGCCCACGGTGGTGGGGGAAATGATGGCCTTCAGGTTCGGATTGCTGCGCAACAGGCCAATGGCTTCGCGGTAGCTCTTGTCCGACTGGTCGTCGCCGTACACGGTGGCCACCAGCTTCATGTTGGCGTACTCCGGCTTGGTAAGCGTGTCCTTCATGATGCCAATCCAGATATTCTGATTGGTCGCCTGGGCGGAAGCGGACAGGATCGCAATTTCGCCTTTGCCGCCGATGGCGTCGGATGCCATCTGGATCTGCTTCTGGCCGATCAGTTCTGCGTTGGACGGATTGAGTTGCATCAGGCGGCCGTCCTTGGCCAGGCCGCTGTCGAAGCTCACAACCTTGATGCCGCGGCCCATCGCCTTTTTGGCGATCGGCACCAGCGCGTTGGGATCATTGGCCGAAATGATGATCGCATCGACCTTCTGGCTGATCAGCGAGTTGATGATTTCGATCTGGCCTTCGGCGCTGGGCGTCGTCGGTCCGGTATAAATGATTTCGACGTTTTTCAGTTCCTTGGCAGCGTCATTGGCGCCGGCATGGGCAGCGTCGAAGAAGCCATTGCCCAGGCTTTTGACCACCATGGCAATGCGGATTTTTTCACCGTCGGCTTTCGCGGCGCCGGCGGCGGGCTTGTCGCCGCAGCCGGCGATGGTCGTGAACAGACCGGCGGCAACGGCCGCCAATACGATCTTCCTGCGTTTCAATGTGATACCTCCGACTGGAACATGGCTGCCGCCTGGTAGTCAAACGGCGAAGTGAACGGGCTCGCACCCAGTTGCGCAGGAACCGCTTCCGGTTCCACTGTAACCACGCGCACGCCCGATTGCTCAAGCAGTTGCACGGCGGAGTCGCTGGCGTAGGTATCGGTGATCACGGTCGAGACGCGATTGAGGCCGCACAGGATCAGGCCCGCCTTCTTGGCGAACTTGGAGCTGTCGACCAGCACGATCAGTTCCTCGGCCTGCGAGATCAGGCGTTTTTCGGCCTGGATCAGGAGCGGGTCGGCTTCCATGAGGCCGAGCAGGGACAGACCGTACACGCTCATGAACATCTTGGCGGCGTAGTGGTGTTGGGTGATGTCGTTGTCGAAGGGACTGAGGATGACGTTCTGTTCGCGATAGACCTTGCCACCGGGGACAATGATCTCGTTTTCGCTCGAGACCAGCAGGCGCTCGGCCATCAGGAAAGAGTTGGTTAAAATTTTGAGGTGATGGTCGACCAGGAATTCGGCCATCATGAAGGTGGTGGTGCCACCGTTGATGATGATGGTTTCGCCCTCGGAGCACATGCCGGCGGCGTGGCGCGCAATGGCGCGTTTGCGCTCGGCATAGCACTGGATGTTGTGCTGGAAGGTCTCGCTGGTGAGGGTGAAGCTGCGCTTTTTCTGTTCCAGGTTGGCGGCGCCGCCCCGGGTGCGGGTGAGCAGGCTGCGGGCGGCGAGCCAGCTGATGTCGCGGCGAACCGTGGCAGGCGAGGCGCTGAGCCAGTCGACCAGTTGCGGCACGCTGGCCGTTTGATGTTCGGCGAGCAACTTCAGCAAACGTTTACGGCGCTTGTGATTTACCATATTTGTCTCCATTTTTTTCGCATCTACTACCGTCGCTGCCGCAGTTTGCTGCCGTGGACCGATCCGGTGTGACACTTTATTAATTACCAAGACTAAACATTTAGCCATCCAACGTCAATCACTATGCGATCAAATATTTGATTGATTCGATAACCGTATCACCAACCGCTCAAGTTTCAATCACCATAGTGATTATTTCCGTCTTGGTCATCAAGTTGAGCGCTTGTGCATTGACACTGTTGCGGCGATAAATTCTACTGGTTGCATGTGCCCAGAGTGGCATGAAACCTCGCTAGACCAATCAAACAACGACGGAGATCAGCAATGAATGTAACCCAGCAAGCCCCGATCACTTCCCTGTGGGACGATCAAGCAGCCGCCTCGATGAGCGAACCGGAGCTGTTGTTGTATCGATCCAACTTGCTCGGATCGGACCTGCGCATCACCAACTTCGGCGGCGGCAACACCTCGGCCAAGGTGATGATGGATGATCCGCTCAGCGGCGAACAAGTGGAAGTGCTGTGGGTGAAGGGCTCCGGCGGTGACCTGGGCAGCATCAAGCTCGATGGTTTCTCCACGCTGTACATGAGCAAACTGAATGCGCTCAAAGGTCGCTACCGCGGCCTGGCGCTGGAAGATGAAATGGTGGCGTACCTGCCGCACTGCACGTTCAACCTGAATCCGCGCGCGGCCAGTATCGACACCCCGCTGCACGCGTACATCGCCCGCAAGCACGTCGACCATATGCACCCCGATTCGCTGATCGCGATTGCCGCCTGCGCCAGCAGCGAAGCACTGACGCAAAAAATCTTCGAGGGCGAACTGGGTTGGCTGCCATGGCAGCGTCCCGGCTACGACCTCGGTCTGAAGCTGGAAGAAGTCTCGAAAGCCAACGCCAACCTGAAGGGCATCATCCTCGAAGGCCACGGCCTGTTCACCTGGGGCGATACTGCCAAGTCGTGCTACGAAACCACGCTGGCCATCATCAAGCGCGCCGAGGAATGGATCGCCGCCAATTCGAAACAGCCGGCGTTCGGCGGCCAGGCCATCGATGCGCTGCCGGCCGAACAGCGCGCTGCGCTCGCCGCCAAACTGATGCCGCTGCTGCGCGGTAAAATCAGCCGCGACGAGTACAAACTGGGCGACTTCAACGACAGCGCCACCGTGCTGGAATTCGTGTGCAGCCGCGACCTGGCGCCGCTGGCCGCTCTCGGCACCTCGTGCCCCGACCACTTCCTGCGCACCAAGATCCGTCCGTTCGTGGTCGATTTCGATCCGATCAATCCCGACTTCGACAAGCTGGTCGCCGGCCTCGATGACGCGCTGGAAGCCTACCGTGCCGACTACCGCGCCTACTACGACCGCTGCAAGCGCGCCAACAGCCCGGCCGTACGCGACGCCAATCCGATCATCTACCTGATCCCCGGCGTGGGTATGCTGTCGTTCGCCAAGGACAAGGCCACCGCGCGCATTGCCGGCGAGTTCTATGTCAATGCGATCAACGTGATGCGCGGCGCCAATGGCGTGGACACCTACGTCGGTCTGCCGGAACAGGAAGCGTTCGACATCGAATACTGGCTGCTGGAAGAAGCGAAACTGCAGCGCATGCCGAAGCCGAAAAGCCTGGCAGGCCGCATCGCCCTGGTCACCGGCGGCGCCGGCGGCATCGGCCAGGCCGTGGCCCGTCAACTGCTGCAGGAAGGCGCTTGCGTCATGCTCACCGATATCGATCCCGAAGCGCTGGAACAGGCCAAGAAAGACCTGGTCAAAGCGGCAGGCAAGGACAGCGTCGAGAGCATCGTCGCCAACATCACCAGCGAAGAGGAAGTGGAAAACATCCTGGCTGCCACGTCGCTGCGTTTCGGCGGTATCGATCTCCTGATCTCGAACGCCGGTATCGCCTCGTCGGCACCGCTGGAAGACACCACGCTGGAAATCTGGCAGCGCAACCAGGACATCCTGGTCAAGGGTTATTTCCTGGCCGGCCGCGCCGCGTTCCGCATCATGAAGCAGCAAAAGCTGGGCGGCAGCATGGTGTTCGTGGCGTCGAAGAACGGCCTGGTGGCATCGGCCGGCGCATCGGCCTACTGCACCGCCAAGGCTGCGGAAATTCACCTGGCCCGCTGCATCGCCCTGGAAGGCGCACCGCACGGCATCCGCGTCAACGTGGTCAATCCAGACGCCGTGATCCGTGGTTCGCGCATCTGGGATGGCAAGTGGAAGCAGGAGCGTGCACAGTCGAACAAGATCGAAGCGGACGACGTGGAAGCGTTCTACCGCGACCGCAGCATGCTGAAACTGAGCGTGCTGCCGGAAGATATCGCGGAAGCCGTGTACTTCCTGGCCAGCTCCAAATCGGCCAAGAGTACTGGTAATATCCTGAACGTCGATGCCGGCAACGCCGCAGCATTCACGCGCTAAGCATCAGACCATGCCGCCGGCGGCCGTTGACTTGCAACGGCCGCCGGCGGAACAATAAGAATCAAGGAGATTGTATGAGCACCATTATCGACAGCGGCCGCGTGGCCGAACATAACGACAAACTGCGCGCCGGCCTGGAAGAAGATTACGCGGCACTGGGCGGCATGCTGTCGCGCCGTGGCGTGGACATCGAAACGCTGACCGCGCAGGCGCAAAAATTCGCGGTGGCGTTGCCCAGCTGGGGCGCCGGCACCGGCGGCACCCGTTTTGCCCGTTTCCCCGGTCGCGGCGAACCGCGCAACGTCTTTGAAAAGCTCGACGACTGCGGCGTGATCCACCAGCTCACGCGCGCCACCCCGGGCGTGTCGCTGCACTTCCCATGGGATAAAGTGTCGGATACCCAGGCGCTGCGCCAGCAAGCGGAAGCCCATGGCCTGTATTTCGATGCGGTCAATTCCAATACCTTCCAGGACCAGGTGGGCCAGGAACACACGTATAAATACGGCAGCATGACGGCGATCAGCGCCGCAACCCGCGCACAGGCCGTGGCGCACAACGTCGAATGTATCGAGCTGGGTAACGCACTGGGTTCCAAAGCGCTGACGGTATGGGTGGGCGACGGCGCCAACTTCCCGGGCCAGCACAACCTGCGCGGCGCGCTGGAACGCTACCTGGAAAGTGCGCGTGAAATCTACGCCGCGCTGCCTTCGGACTGGAACCTGCTGATCGAACATAAACTGTTCGAGCCGGCGTTCTACGCCACCACCATCGCCGACTGGGGCACCAGCTTCGCCTGCGCGCAATCGCTGGGCGAAAAAGCCAAGTGCCTGGTCGACCTGGGCCACCACGCACCCAACACCAATATCGAAATGATCGTGGCGCGCCTCACGCAGTTCGGCAAGCTCGGTGGTTTCCACTTCAACGACAGCAAGTACGGCGACGACGATCTCGATTCGGGCAGCATCAATCCGTTCCAGCTGTTCCTGGTGTTTAACGAGCTGGCCGATGCGGCCGAGCGCGAAGGCGCGGCGTTCAACCCGGCGTACATGCTGGACCAGTCGCACAACGTCACCGATCCGATCGAAAGCCTGATGAGCAGCGCGGTGGAAGTACAGCGCGCCTTCGTCCAGGCCAACCTGGTCAACCGCGATGCACTGCGCAGCTTCCAGGAATCGCACGACGCGCTGCAATCGGCGCAGACGCTCAAGCACGCTTACCGCACCGACGTTTCGGCCATCCTGGCCATGGCGCGCCTGCGCAACGGCGGCGCGATCGATCCGGTGGCATGCTACCGCGCCTCGGGTTACCGCGACCAGGTGGCCGAGGCCCGTCCGGCCAAGGCTGGCGCCAGCAGCAGCGGTATCGTTTAAACGGTGGCCCAATTCGCCGTGGGGCCGCGCGGGGAGCATACTCCGCGTGGCCCGTTGACGTCCGTCGCGCATGCGGCGGCGTTGTTCTGCGCATGCTCGTGCGCAGTTGCTTACGCCCTGGCGCCGGCAGTTGCAAGCGCCCAGGAGCCTACCCTGTCGGATCGCCTGTCCGACGTTGCCGCGCATTTCGCGGCGCCGCCGCCGGACGCGCGGCCCATGGTGCGCTGGTGGTGGTTCGGACCGGCCGTCGTCAAGCCGCAACTCGAACGCGAACTTCTGGCCATGAAGGCGGGCGGTTTTGGCGGCGTGGAGATCCAGCCCGTGTATCCGATGGAGCTCGACGATCCCGCGCGCGGCATCCGTAATACCCCTTATCTTTCTACCGAATTCCTCGACGCCGTCAGCTTCACCAACCAGACTGCGCGCGCGCAGGGCCTGCGGGTGGACATGACGCTGGCCAGCGGCTGGCCGTACGGCGGGCCGCACGTGCCGGTGACCGAAGCAGCGGGGCGCTTGCGCGTGCATGCCGTGGATGTTCCCGCCGGCGCCGCGTCGGTGGCACTGCCTGCCATCATGGGCGGCGAAAAGCTGATTGCCGGTTTTATCGGCGTTGGAACCGCCAGGGCCTATGACGCTACCGCACTTAAGCGGGTGGACCTGGCAGCGCCGCTGGCAACTGCGCCGGGGCGCAGCGCGCTTGCCGCTGCCAATCAGCCGCGCGTGGTGGTGTATTACATTGCCAGCCGCACCGGCCAGCAGGTCAAGCGCGCAGCGCTGGGCGCGGAAGGGTTTGTGCTCGATCACCTGAGCCGCAAGGCCATCGACCATCACCTGGAGCTGGTGGCCGAGCCGTTGCTGAAGGCGTTTGGCGACCAGCCGCCGTACGCGGTATTTTCCGACAGCCTGGAGGTATACCAAACCGATTGGACCGACGACTTCCTGCAAGAGTTCCAGCGCCGTCGCGGTTACGATCTGACGCCGCACCTGCCGGTCGTGGTAAGCGGCCAGGGACCGGACGCTGGCGCCTTGCGCCGCGACTGGGTACTGACGCAGACGGAACTGGTCAACGAGCGGTACCTCACGCCGGTGAACGACTGGGCTACCAAGCACCGCACCAAGTTCCGCTCGCAGACTTATGGCGAACCGGCCGTGTCCCTGTCCAGCAACCGGCTGGTGACGCTGCCCGAAGGCGAAGGCCCGCAGTTCCGCGAGTTTTCCTTTACCCGGCTGGCCACGTCGGCCGGCCACCTGTATGAGCGCCCGGTGATCTCGGCCGAGACCTGGACCTGGCTGCATTCGCCGGCCTTTGCCGCCACGCCGCTCGACATGAAAGTGGAGGCGGACCGCATGCTGCTGCAGGGCGTAAACCTGTTCGTGGGCCACGGCTGGCCGTACACGCCGCCCGGCGCGACGGAACCCGGTTACTCATTTTACGCAGCGGCCGTGTTCAACCACCACCAGCCATGGTGGAACGTGATGCCGGACGTGAACGCGTACCTTACGCGCACCAGCTACCTGCTGCGCCAGGGCCAACCGGCCAACGCGGTGGCGGTCCTGCTGCCCAACGACGACGCGTATGCGTCCATGAATCCGGGCAAGGTGTCGCTGTCGGAGAAAATGCAGCACTACGTCACGCCGGAACTGACCACGCAAATTCTCGACGCCGGCCACAATCTCGACTACGTCGATGCGGAATCGGTGCTGTCGCTGGGCGTAAAGCACCCGGTGCTGGTACTGCCGCACGTAACCCGCCTGGCGCCCGAGGTGCTGGCGAAGCTGGCGGACTATGTCGCCAACGGCGGCAAGATCATTGCCGTCGGCGGGTTGCCGTCGCAGGCGCCAGCATATCGCGATGCCCAGCGCATTACAGTCCAGGTGCAGGCGGCCAGCAAGGCGCTGCAGCGTCTTCCGACGGTCGCCGTCGTGGCGCGCGATGCCGACGTCGGTGCCGCGCTCGCTGCTGCAGTCACGCCGGACTTCAAGGTGGCGGCCAATGCTGCCGATATCGGCTTCGTGCGGCGCAAGCTGGCCGATGGCGACATCTACTTCATCGCCAACACCAGCAACCACGCGGTACGCACCACGGCCACGCTGGGGAATGTCGATGGCAAACGGCGGTCGGCAGCGTGGTGGAATCCGCATGACGGCAAGACGGTTGCCGCTGCGCTGTCGTCATCGGTGGCACTGGATCTGGCACCGTACGAGTCGCGCGTGCTGATCTTGAGCGATGCCACCTCTACGGCTTCCTCTACGGTGCCTTCCGCAGCATCGGCCGTGCTGGCCGACCTGGGGCGCGACTGGCAGGTGCGCTTCCCTGACGCGCCGGCGCAGAACATGGCGCAATTGCGGTCGTGGACCGACGACCCGGCGCACCGCTACTTTTCCGGCATTGCCGTGTACAGCAAGGACGTGAGCCTGACTGCGGCGCAGTTGAAGAATGCCGCCGTCACGCTCGATTTCGGCCAGGGCACGCCGCTGGACACCGCACCCAAGGTGCCGGCGGGCATGCGCGCCATGCTCGACAGCCCGGTGCGCGAGGCAGCCGAGGTGTTCGTCAACGGCCAGCGCGCCGGCGCGGTATGGCGCCCGCCCTACACGGTGGACGTCACCAGCTGGCTCAAACCGGGCGCCAACCGCATCGAGGTCAGGGTGGCCAACCTGGCGCTGAACGCGCTGGCGGGACAGGAGAGGCCGGATTACCGGCTGCTGTCGGCCCGGTACACCCAGCGCTTCGTGCCGCAGGATACGCAGCTGATCACGCCCCAGCCATCGGGCATGCTGGGCGCGGTGCGCCTGCTGACCCAACCAGCACAGTGAGGAACAGATGACACTACCGAAATGGCTGCAACTGGCGGCGGCAACGCTGCTGGCGATGTGCATGGCGTCGAGCGGCGCCAAAACCTTCGATCCGGCCAGCTATGGCGCCAAGGGTGACGGCGTGACCTTGAACACCCGTGCCATCCAGGCCGCCATCGACGCCGCAGCAAAAGTGGGCGGCACGGTGGCGTTCCGGCCGGGCACCTACCTGAGCGGCTCGATCTTCGTCAAATCCGGCGTGACCCTGCAAGTGGACAAGGGTGTCACCATCCTCGGCTCGCAGCGCATTGCCGACTACACCATGCTTCCCACCCGCATTGCCGGCATCGAAATGCGGTGGCCGGCGGCGCTGTTCAACGTGTATGAGCAGAAGCATGCCGCCATCACCGGTGCCGGCACCATCGATGGCGACGGCAAGGTGTTCTGGGACAGCTACTGGACCCTGCGCAAAACCTACGAGCCGCGTGGTTTGCGGTGGGCGTCCGACTACGACGCCCAGCGTCCACGCCTGATCCAGGTCTTCAATTCGTCGCAGGTGAAGGTGGGCGGCGGCCTGCTGCTGCGCCGTTCCGGCTTCTGGACCCTGCATATCTGCTATTCCACCGATGTCACGGTGGACGGTGTGGTCATCCGCAACAACGAGGGTGGGCACGGACCGTCGACCGACGGCATCGACATCGATTCGTCGAAAGACATCCTGGTGCAGAACGTGGACATATCGGTCAACGACGATGCCCTGTGCCTGAAGGCCGGCCGCGATTCGGACGGCCAACGGGTGGCGCGTCCCACGGAAAATGTGGTGATCCGCAATGCCATCATCCGCGAGGGCGCGGCGGGCGTCACCTTCGGCAGCGAAACGGCAGGCGGCTTCCGCAACGTGGAGGCGTACAACATCACGGTGCTGGACAAGGTCCCGGTGGGCATCCTGTTCAAGTCCGCCCACACGCGCGGCGGCTTCGGCGACAATCTGCGCATCCACGACATCACGATGAAGGGCACGCCGGTAGCGGTGCGCATCACCATGAACTGGAACCCGAGTTACAGCTATGCCACGATTCCCGACGAGATCAAGGATTATCCGCCATACTGGAAAGTCCTGGCCACGCCGGTGCCGCGCGAAAAGGGCATGGCCCGCTTCCACGACGTGAAGATCTCGAACATCAATTCCACCGGCGCCACCACTGCGTTCGAAGTGAGCGGCTATGCGGAGGCGCCGCTCGACCGCTTCACGTTTGAGAACATCGATATCGAGGCGCAGCAGGGCGGCTTTATTTTTGACGCCAGCAACTGGCAGTTCAATGACGTCAGGCTGGCGATCAACCAGCCGGTGCATCTCGAGAACGCCACCGCGGTGCGCGGCCTGCCGGCAGCCAGCGTGGTGGTGAAACCCCGGCCGACGGAAAAGCCGGTCGAAAAGAGCTTCGAAGAACAGGACAAGACATGATGCAACGATTAACCGTCATGGCTGCGCTGCTTGCCTCGCTCAATGCGGCCGGCGTGCAGGCCCAGTCATTCCCCCTGCCCACGCCGGCCATGCAGGCCATCGTGGACAAGGATACCAGCCGGTTCTTCGGCGATGCGCCGGCCGACGCCGGTCCGCTGGCCACCGACCTGTCGCCGGCCTTGACGCCGGCAGCGATCGACAAGGCCCTGCGCAAGGTGGCGGACTGGCAGCTGGCGCGCACCATGCCGCACCTGGACCGCATCTGGACGTCGAGCGTGCTGTTCTCCGGTTTTATCGAAGCGTCGAAAGCCACCGGCGATCCGAAGTACCGCGACGCCATGGAGACGATGGCGCAGAAATTTGCCTGGCAATTGCGCACGCCGTATCCGAATGCCGACGATATCAGCGTGGCGCAGACCTATCTCGACCTGTACCTGCAGTCGCCGGCGCCGGAAAAGATCGCGCATGCGCGCCAACAGCTCGACATTCTTATCGACCTGAAAACCGTCAAGCCGGGCGACGACCGCCTGCCATGGTGGTGGTGCGACGCGCTGTTCATGGCGCCGCCGGTATGGGCCAAGATGTACCGGGCCACGGGCGAACGCAAATACCTCGATTATGTCCACGCCCAGTGGCAAGCCACGTACGATCTGCTGTACGACCGGGAAGAGCACCTGTATGCGCGGGACGCCAGTTATGCGGGCCCCAACGCCAAGCGCGAACCGAACGGCAAAAAGGTGTTCTGGTCGCGCGGTGAGGGCTGGGTACTGGGCGGCCTGGCGCGCACGCTCGACTACATTCCGGCCGCCGATCCGAAGCGTCCGTTCTACATCACGCAACTGCGCGAGATGTCGGCCCGCATCGCGCAGTTGCAGGGCAAGGATGGCCTGTGGCATGCCGGCCTGCTCGATCCGGCCACGTATCCGCTACCGGAGATCTCGGGTTCAGCGCTGTTCGTGTATGGCATGGCGTATGGCGTCAACCGTGGCTACCTCGATGCTGCCACGTATCGTCCCGTGATCGAGAAGGCGTGGGCCGGCATTTTGCAACACGTGTACGCGGACGGCCGCCTGGGCGGCATCCAGCAAACCGGCGCCGAGCCGGCATTCTATCTGCCGGCATCGAGCTACAACTATGGCGTGGGCGGCTTCTTGCTGGCCGCCGCCGAACTGAAAACCATGACCAGTAACGAACCACAGAAGGAAAAGCCATGACCACGCGCGCATTTCGCATGAAACTCAAACCGGGCACGGTGGACGAATACAAGCGCCGCCACGACGAACTGTGGCCAGACCTGGCCGCCGCGCTCAAGCAGGCCGGTATTTACGACTATTCGATCTTTCTGGACGAAGAAACGCTGCACCTGTTCGCGGTGCTGAAGCTTACGCCGGACCACACCACCGCCGAACTGCCAGCGCAGCCGGTCATGAAGCGCTGGTGGGACTACATGGCCGATCTGATGGAAGTGGAGCCGGGCAACCGGCCACGCGAATGGCCGTTGACGCCGATGTTTTATTTTGCCTGAGCCTTCACCGCGGTTTTCGACGGCGTGAGCAGGCCCCGCTCGCGCAGCCACTCCTCGGCGCGGCGCGGCCACGCCGACGTGGTGCCCAGGCCGTCGCGCATGCCCATGCCATGGCTGCCATGCTCGAACAGATACATCTCGGCCGGCACCTTGGCCCGGGTGAGCGCCTGGTAGAACAGGATGCTGTTCTCGACGGGGACGGCCTGGTCTTCCTGGGTGTGGATCAGCAGCGTGGGCGGCGTGGCGGGCGTTACCTGCTTTTCCAGGGACATCAGCGCGACCGCTTCGGGCGATGGCGCAGCGCCCAGCAGTGCCTTGCGCGAGCCGGCATGGGCGGCCGGGTCCTGCATCGTGATCACAGGGTACATCAGCATCAGGAAATCGGGGCGGGCGCTGGTCGCGTCGAGCGGGGCGCCGGTACGGCCCAGCGGATGGTCGAACAGGGTGCCCGCGCTGGCGGCCAGGTGGCCACCGGCCGAGCTGCCCATCACGCCGATGCGCGCCGGGTCGATGCCCAGTTCCGCCGCGCGCGAGCGCAGCGTACGCACGGCGCGCAGGACGTCCTGCAGCGGCGCCGGATGGCCGTATTCCTGCATGCGATACTTGAGCACGAAAGCAGTCACGCCCAGCGTGGACAGCCAGTTGGCGTATTGTTCGCCCTCGCGCGCGGTGGACATGCGCACGTAGCCGCCGCCGGGGCAGATGATGACCGCAGTGCCGTTGGGCCGATCGACGGCAGGACCAACGCGGGTGAGCGAGGCATCGGTCACGTTCGAATTGTAGCCGTTGCCGATTTTTTCAACGCCGATGTTGCGTACGCCCGGCACCCCCTCGGGCCACAGCGTGATGACGTTGCTGTCGGCGCTGGCCAGACCGACGGAGAGGCTCAATATCATGGCAATCAGTGTTTTTTTCATGGGAGACGATAAGAATGAAGAAGGTTATATGCGGTGCGATGCTGCTGGCGAGTTTGCAGTCTACCAGCGCGGCCCAAATGTTCAACGGCCGCGACTTCACCGGCTGGGAGCTCAAGACCACGCCGACGGCCACCATCGACCAGGTGTTCAGCCACCAGGCCGGCGGCGTGATTGCTGTCACCGGCCAGCCCGCCGGGTTCCTGGCCACCACGCGCAGCTATGCCAACTACACGCTGCACGTGGAATGGCGCTGGAGCGGCAAACCCGGTAACGGCGGCGTGCTGCTGCACATCAGCGATGGCCCGATGGACCGCGTATGGCCGCTCAGCCTGCAGGTACAGACCAAGCATGGCAGCGCCGGCGACCTGCTGCCGATGGCCGGCGCCGGTTTTACCGAGCCGCTCACCAGCGCTGCCGGCGCCGAGCCGCGCATCAAGGGTAAAACCGGCGCCGACAGCGAACTGCCGGCGGGGCAGTGGAACGTGGCCGATATCGTCAGCCGCAACGGCGTGGTGGACGTCACCATCAACGGCGTGGTGCAGAACCGCGTCACAGGTGCCATGCCGGCCCGGGGGCGGATCGGCTTCCAGCTCGAGGGTGCGCCGTACGAACTGCGTAACGTGCAGCTGGTCGAGCTGGAGTAACGTCAGCGTTTCAGCCACGCGTCCGGCACCGGCACCACCACGATATTCATCGAGCGATTGTCCTCGGACAGCATCGCCGACTGGATCTGGATCCTGGTGCCGTCCGCATTGAAGGTGGGGTGCGGATGGTCGGCCGCCGTGGTCTTGTGGCCGGTGGTGAGCATAATCATCTCGCGCGTTTTGCGGTCGATCAGGTACACGCTGCGGCTGAAATCGTCGCCCACCGCCCACTTGCCATCGGACGAGCCGTGCACGTGCCACAACCCGCTGCCTGACGGCGTTTGGCCGGCGATGGTCATCGCGCGCGTGCGCAAGTTGACGATCGCCAGTCCGCTCGGCTTTTCGCGGGTACCCGTGGCGCCCCAGCCGTCGTCCTGGCCCGGGTTGGCGCCATACACACCGGTGGCCGGTGCTGCCACACCGGTCGCGCCGTCAGCGCCCGCAATGCTGCGGTGGCCCATGATGGCCATTGCCACTTCGTCCTTCGAAATGACCGCTTCGTGCGTCACCCATTCGTACGGCGCTTCCGGGTAGAGCGGCCGCAAGCCGGTGCCGTCGGCTTTGACGGTCCACGTGCGCTGCGGCGACTTGCCGCCGGTCTCCCAGCAAAACACGATCTCTCCCGGGTTGAACAGGTTGGCCTGGATATGGCCCACCTGGAACGGCACCGAGACCACGTGTTTGACTTCGGCCGTGCGCAGGTTGATGCGCGCGATGCCATTGGGGCCCGCGCCCATGTTGCGCGGCCCGAACGCCGGCTCGATTTTCACGCCTGGCGCCAGGTGCTTGCCGGACCAGGTGGGGCCGGTGCGGAAGTACGCCCATTCCTCGTCGGCGTCCAGCGCCATGTCGCCGCCGGCCTCCAGTTCGGCCGCCGTGGTGCCGGCGATGCGCTGGTAGGCATCCGCCTTCTGCAGTTTGCCGGCGGCGCTGTCCGCGAACAGTTTGGCCAGGTCCACTTCCACGATCTGCACCCGCTTGCTGTCGCCGTCGGGCCGCATGAAGTACAGTTTCATCGATTTGCGGGCGAGGTTCAGCATGCCCATGTAACCGCCTTCCGTCACTTGCACCAGGTCGCCGGTGGCTTCGTTGACGGCCATCGCTTCACCCTTGACGCGATTCGAGCGGAAGACCAGCCACTTGCCATCGGACGTCCACTGCGGGTGCGTGGGATAGATCTTGGAGTCGCCGCGCGGGGTGCTGGTAAGGAACGTGAGCATGGTGCCGGTAACGGGGTCCTTGACCACCTTGCGTTCGGACGGGAAGCGCGTGCCGATCTGCGCGCGGGCGGCGCTGGACGCGATAAGCGCTGCGCAAATAAGTATCTTCGTAATCATCAGTAGCCGGATAGGGAGGGAAAGGATACGATTGTCGGCCCATAGGCACGGGCTGATTGCTCATATTCCTGATTCTTTAACCGCAAAGAAGAAAGGGGTAAAACTCCTCGCATAAAATTGGCGCCATGAACCGATACCTCGCATCCCTTTTCCTCATGCTGTGCTGCGCCACCGGCGCCATTGCGCAGTCCTCTCCGGCCACCACCGATCCCCGTAACGCCAAGGTGACGCTGCCGGATCCCGCCAATGCGCAACTGCCGTCGCTGATTTTCATCGGCGACTCCACCGTGCGCAATGGCCACGACGACGGCCAGGGCAAGGGCGCCGCTGGCCAGTGGGGCTGGGGTAACCCGATTGCCGCGCTGTTCGATACCACGAAAATCAATGTCGTCAACCGCGCTGTCGGCGGTTTGAGCAGCCGCACCTACATGAGTTCCGGCCACTGGGAACGCACGCTGCCGCTGATCAAGGCTGGCGATACGGTACTGATCCAGTTTGGCCACAATGACAGCGGCCCGGTCAACGACAACGTGCGCGCACGCGGCACCATCAAGGGCGTAGGCGAGGAAACGGAAGCGATCAACAACCTCATTACCAGGCAGGACGAAGTGGTGCACACTTACGGCTGGTACTTGCGCAGCTACGTGGCGCAGATCCGGGCGCGCGGCGCCACGCCCGTCATCTGCTCGCCCATTCCGCGCAAGAGCTGGGGGGCGGACGGCAAGACGGCGCGCGCTGCCGACAGCTACGCTGGCTGGGCCAGGCAGGTGGCGCAGCAGGAGAAGGTCGGGTTCATCGATTTGAACGACACCATCGCGCGCCAGTACGACGCCCTGGGCCGCGACAAGGTGGAGACTTTCTTCCCGGCTGACGAGCGTACCCATACCAACATGGCCGGCGCCGAGTTCAATGCGCGCGTGGTGGTGGCTGGCCTGAAGGCGCAACGCTTGCCTGTGGTCCTGAATGCGCTGAACGACGCCGGCCGCGCGATTCCGGCCCTGGAGGACGACCGCCCGGTACTCGACGCTGCCAAGGTGGCGGGCGCGCAGCCGCGCGATCCGCGGCTGCCCAACCTGTTCCTGGTCGGCGACTCCACCGTCAAGAGCGGTGGCGCGGGCGGCGCCATCGGCTGGGGGGAACGGATCGCCCCCCATTTCGATACCGATAAAATCAATATCGTCAATCACGCCATCGGTGGCCGCAGCAGCCGCACCTTTTTGACCGAGGGCCGCTGGAACAAGGTGCTCGAACAGATCAAGCCGGGCGACTTCGTGGCGATCCAGTTCGGCCACAACGACGGCGGCCGCATTGGCGATCCGGCCAACAAGAACCGCGCTTCGGGCGCCGGCACCGGTCCCGAAACCGTCGAAGACGTCAAGCCCGATGGCACGAAGGAACAGGTGCAAACCTTCGGCTGGTACATGGCGCGCTACGTGGCAGAAGCGAAGGCCAAAGGCGCAACCGTGATCCTGCTGTCGCCCGTGCCGCACCGCGACGCGTGGGAAAACGGCCGCGATTTTGCCGGCTTTGCGCAGTGGGATGAGGAAGTGGCGCGCAGCGGCGGCGCGCTGTTCGCCGACCTGACCATGGTGGTGAGCGATGCTTACCGCAAGCAGGGTGCGCAGGTCGTGGATACCTATTTTTCCGATGCGCGCACGCATACCAATGAAGCGGGGGCGCAGTTCAACGCGGCGCGGGTGGTGGATGCGTTCAATGGCTTGCCGGGCAAACCGCTGGCGCGGTTCTTGAAGTAAGTGGGCCGGTAAACTGGATTCCCGCCTTCGCGGGAATGACGGCTTTTCGGATGGCGGCAAGTGCAAATCTTATCGCTGCCCTCAGGTCCGTCATTCCCCCGTAGGCGGGAATCAAATGGCGCTCACTTCTCCAACCCTGCCAAAATTTCCTCGGGCACGGCGATCACCGTCCCGTGCCGCATGCGCTTTTTGGTTCCTTCGTCCGGAAAGTGCATCTTGTCCGATACGTCCTCCCAGTGCACCAGGTCGCGCGAGCGCATGGCGCCGTAATGCTTGGTGATATAGGCGTCGTAGTACAGCACCACGTCGTCGCCGATCTGCAATGCGGTGGGGCCTTCCACCCACAGCTTGGGCGGCGTGATCGGTGCCCCCAGTTTGCCGAACGGTCCTTGGAGGTCAGTCGCTGCAGCCACCTGCAGGTGCTTTTTGGGCGGATTGCGCGTCTCGTCCTTCACCAGGAGGTGGTTGACGCCTTTGAACTTGACGAACGTGGCGTCGATTACCGAGAAGCCGGGATCGTAAAACAGCCTGGTTGGCGTGTAGGTCTTGAAGTCGCGCGTGGTGGTGGCGTACATGCGGTGGTTATACTTGTCCTCGGACGAACCGTCCGTGGCCGGAAAGCGGCCCGGAATGGTGGACGCCCAGAAGATCAGGAACTCGCCGCGCTGCTCGTCGTAGACGATCTCCGGCGCCCAGGCGTTGAGCGAACCTGCCTCGTGCGCCATCACGGGCACTTGCTGCTGCGGCGACCAGTTGACCAGGTCTTTCGACGACGCGTAGCCGATATTGTTCTCGTTCCAGCCCGACGTCCACACCATGTGGTACGTGCCGTCCGGGCCGCGCACGATGCATGGATCGCGCATCAGTTTCGAATTGCCCACGACCGGAGTGAGGAAGCTGCGGCCACCGGCCACCTTGTCCCACCGGTAGCCGTCCGCGCTGCGGGCAAAATGCAGGCCGTCCTGGCCGTTTTCCGTGAAATAGGCGAACAGGTAGCCGTCCGCCGCCTGGCTGGCGAAGCTGGCAGCTGCCAGCATTGCGCCAGCCGCCAGCTTGCGCAAGGTGCTTTTCATTTATTTATTGCCTTCGTCGCCCAACGGGCGCTCATTGGTAAAGGTGGGGCTGAGCGGCACGGCGAAACTGGCCACCGGGTCGGGTTTGGACGGATCGAAATTGCCGTATCCGTCCGCGATCCACTGCGCGGCAGGCACGCCGGTTTTGCGCAAACCCGTGACCACTGCCTGCGCCAGCTCGTAGCTGCCATACGGGTTGTGGTGAGTGTTATCGAGTTTGCCCTGTGGCGCGGCAAACGCCAGCTTGGAGCCTTCCACGCCCAGCGCCTGGTACAGCGCAAGGCTCATCGGATGCAGGTCGATAAAGGCCGTACCCAGTTCCTGCGCCGACTGGCGCGCGGCGGTGGCGTAATCGGTCAGCGTTTCAGTTACCTTGCCGGCATCGTCGAACCGGCGCCGCTCCATCGACGACATGATGACCGGAATCCCGCCATGCTTGCGGATCGCTTCCACGTGCTGGCGGATTTCATCCTTGTACGTGGTGAACGGCCCGCCCTTGTTGTCCTTGATCTGCTTCTGGTCATTGTGACCGTACTGCATGAGTACCGTGTCGCCGGGGCGCATCATGCTCAGGATCTTGTCGAGCCGCCGGCGCGCCAGCGAATCGCGGTAGGTTTCGCCCGACTGCGCCAGGTTGGTGACAGCGATGCCGGGCTTGAAAAAGCGCGGCAGCATCTGGCCCCAGCTGTTGAACGGTTCGCCCGGCTGGTCCGACACGGTGGAGTCGCCCAGCAGGAAGATGGTGGGCGCGGTGACCGGCACGATGTCGATCGATTCGATCACCGGGCGGGTGCCGTTGATTTCCAGTGTAAGCGCCTGGTCCCACACGCGCGCTTCGGTAACGGTTTCGCGCGGCGCCTTCAGGTCCACCACGCCGGCCGCTACGCCCGGCACCGCCTTGATGCGCGGAGTGCGCACGCTGACAGTGAAGGTGCGGATGTCCACTGCACCGCTGGCGGTGCTCACGTTTTCCAGCATCAGGCGCCGCAACTCGGATTTGATGGTGGTGTTCGATGCAGTCCCGGGGGCGCCCAGCTTGACGGTGACGTTGTAGTTTCCCTCGGGGAGTCTGGCCGTGAAGTACGACGGCTTGATCGCGGTAAGGTAGCCGTCGGTGCGCACGTCGGCGCCCGGCTCGAAGCCGAAGCCGCGCGTGGCGTCGTACACCATGTCCGCCTGCACCGTGGTGTAGCCGGGCTTGGCGGCGCCGAAGGCGAAGTGCCAGGCGTCGTTTGCGGCAAGGGCGCTGGAGTGGGGCAGCAGCGCCCCCAGCGCCAGTGTAGAAAACCCTGCCAGCAGCAACGCCGGGGAGACCCGGCGCGCCACCGGCAGGGAAGGAGTGCGCGGTGGTGAACGTTTCATTATTTGGAGGCGGCCAGCGAGACACTGATGGGAGCGCGCACCCGCGCTGCCTGGGCTGACACGTACTTCTGCCAGTCTTCACGCTTGGCGAAGTCGCCGCCGCGGGTCCAGCCGGCGCCCACGTAATAGCGCAGCGGCTGGCCCGAGACGATCTTCGCGGTGATCAGCGAATTGAACTGGTCTTCGGCGTAGTCCTTTTCGCCGGCCGTGGGCACGATGATGGCGGTGCCGAAGGCGCCGTTCGATTTCTGCTCCACCCATTGCAGCAGCGCGCGGTCGGCCGGCTGGGTAAGCGGTTGCACCTTGGCGTCCTGGCCCTTGTCGGCCGGGGTCTTGTTCAGGCCGATGGCGGCGGTAAGCTGCTGCGCACCGGTAAAATTGAAAGTGCTGTCGATCTGGTCGAAGTAGTGGCCCGCATCGACGGTGAATCGCTTCACTTCGGAGACCTTCGCGCCAGCCGCATCCCAGGCGTCGTAGGACAGTTCGAAAATGGCGCGGATAGGACCATTGGCGATCACTTTCCAGCCGGCGTAATTGACACCCGTGTACAGCGTCTTGCCGTCCCAGATGCCCACGCCGCCGGCGCCGCGCGACTTGCCCACGTTGTACATGTCCATGCCTTCGCCTTCGTCGTCATGGTAATGGTCGTGGCCCTTGTTGTACCAGCGGTCAACGATTGGGTAGGGGACGCGCTTGAACCAGATATCCATGCCACTGGTGACCAGCACTTCCTTGCCGCTGCCCTCGGGCGCGGGCGCAGCCAGCGCCGGGCCGTACGTGCGGTGCGCAACCTTGTCGTTCTCCCAGGCGAAATCGTCAAGCCGTTCCTGGATGTAGCGGGCCGATACCTTGCTCGGGAAGACCGGCGCCAGCGCCTCGGTCTTTTCGACGGTGAAGGTGGCGGCTTTTTCGCCGGGCTTGAAGTCGTGCTGGAAAATCAGCTCACCGTACGCGATGCCTTCGTTCTTCGGGTCCTTCGCCTGCGGCGCCACGTTGGTGACCTGGTACGGCAGCACTTTGCCGCCGGCATCCTTGACCGCGATCTTCTGCAGCAGCGCGCCGGGCAGGGCGCGATTGATCTCGGTCCACGGGATGGTGATGGTCTCGGACGGGCGGGCCTGGTCCAGCGTATGGGTGACGGTAACGGTAAGGCGCTCGGCGGCGTTGACGATGCCGGCGCTGGCCAGGGCGGTGATCAGGGTGACGGGGACGAACAGCTGCTGACGTAGTTTCATGTATTTACCAGTCCTTCGATACGATTAATACGGCGATAGGGAGTATCGCGCAGAGGCGCGCAACACCTGACTGTACCGTATTCGGCCAGCCCGACAAAGCACGCCATGATCGTTGGAGTATCGATAGTCTGATTGCCAGTGTCAACGGCTGCTGCCATCTAATCACTTTCATGAGTAGATGGCGTGCAACCAGGTTCACGCCGCCCGTTATACCTCGAGCACGATGGCCGGCGCCGTCATGTGGCGGCGCTGCTCGGCATCGAGCGCCGCGTTGAAGTCGGGCGCGAAATCGTCCACGTGTACCGAGAGGTTGGTAAAGCGGGCGAAATCGGCCAATGACCGCCGTTCTTCGGCCGTGAGCAGCCCCAGCGCCATGGCCTGTGCGCACCAGTCGTCCATCTGCGGCAGCGTTTGCGGCATGGCTTCCAGCTGGCCTGCGCGCACTGCCGGTTTGAGGCGATGTTCGATGGCATCCACCTGCGGCAGCAGCGCGAAGGCCAGTTCACCGCAGGCGACGGGATCGCGCAGGTCGTCGGCCAGGAAGCCGTCGGCCAGCAGCCGCTCGCGGCTCGGTCCCGCCGTTTGCATGGCGCGCGCCACTTCGCCGCCAAGTTCATCGCTCGGCTCCGCGTACGGCATCCCGAACGGGAAGACCAGCATGCGCACGGCACCGGCAGCCCAGCGGTTGGGGAAGTTATCGAGCACGCCGGCCAGCGCCAGTTGGGCCTTGTGCAGCGCGTCCTGTACCGACCAGTGGACGTAGGGCGCGTCGTCGGCCTGGCGGCCGTCGTCCTCGAAGCGCTTGAGCGTGGCGCTGACCAGGTACAGCATCGACAGCACGTCGCCCAGGCGGGCCGAGATCCGTTCGCGGCGTTTCAGTTCGCCGCCCAGCACGAACATCGACATATCAGTCAGCAGCGCAAACGCGGTGGACATGCGGCCCACGGCACGATAATAATCTTCCATCGCATCGTCCGCCTGTTCCGGCACCGGCGCCGACGTGGCGCCCGTCAGGGCATACCAGAAGCTGCGCGCGGCGTTGGCGCAGGTGAAGCGCACGTGGCCGAAGAACGCGTCGTCGAATTCCAGTTCCGCGCGCCGCTGATCCTGGTCGGCGGTGGCGTGCATTTCGCGCAGCACGTAGGGATGGGCGCGAATGGCGCCCTGGCCGAAGATGATCAGGCAGCGCGTGAGAATGTTGGCGCCTTCCACCGTAATGGCGATCGGAATCTGCTGGTACGCGCGCCCGAGGAAGTTGGAAGGCCCCATGCAGATGCCCTTGCCGCCCAGGATATCCATGCCGTCGTTGACCACCGAGCGCCCACGTTCGGTCACGTGGTACTTGGCGATGGCCGAGATGACAGCCGGCTTTTCGCCGAGATCTACGGCCAGCGCGGAGAGCTTGCGGGTGGCGTCCATCATGTACAGGTTGCCGCCCATGCGGGCCAGCGCTTCCTGCACGCCTTCGAATTTGCCGATCGGCGTCTTGAACTGGCGCCGGATGGCGCAATAGGCGCTGGTGCCGCGCACGGCCAGCTTGGCAGTGCCCACGCTGGTGGACGGCAGCGAAATGGCGCGGCCGGCGGCCAGGCATTCCATCAGCATGCGCCAGCCTTTGCCGATCTGCTGCGGGCCGCCGATGATCCAGTCCATGGGGATGAACACGTCCTTGCCGCTGGTGGGGCCGTTCTGGAACACGGCGCCCAGCGGCCAGTGACGGCGGCCGATCACCACGCCCGCATGATCGGTGGGGATCAGCGCGCACGTGATGCCGGTGCCGCTACCAGGCGGCAGCAGGCCGTCCGGATCGACCACCCGGAATGCCAGGCCAAGCAGTGTGGCAATCGGGCCGAGCGTGATGTAGCGCTTGTCCCAGGTGATGCGCAGGCCGAGCGTGCTGCGGCCTTCGTGGGTGCCCATGCACACCACGCCGGTGTCGGGAATGGCGGCGGCGTCCGACCCCGCATAAGGGCTGGTCAGCGCGAAGCACGGGATCTCCTTGCCGGCGGCCAGCCGCGGCAGGTAGTAATTTTTCTGGTCGTCGGTACCGTAGTGGAGCAGCAGTTCGGCCGGCCCCAGCGAATTGGGCACCATGACCTGCACGGCCAGCGCCGCGCTGCGGGTGGACAGCTGCATCACCACCTGCGAATGCATGTAGGCGGAAAACGCCTTGCCGCCGTACTCCTTGGGGATGATCATCCCGAGGAAGCCCTTGTCGCGGGCGAACTGCCAGGCCGGCGCGGGGATGCCCTGCCATACCTGGGTGGCCTCCCAGTCGTCCACCATCTCGCACAGCGCGCGCACTTCGTTGTCGAGGAACGACTGTTCCTCGGCCGTCAGCGTGGGCTTGGGCAGCTTCAGCAGCCTGTCCCAGTCCGGCCGGCCGGAAAAGAGGTCGGCGTCCCACCACGTGGTGCCGGCTTCCAGCGCATCGCGCTCGGTATCGGACATGGCGGGCAGGATGCGCTTGAACAGCGCGAAAATGTGCGGGGTGACCAGGCTGCGACGCAGCGCAGGCACGCCCAGGATGACGGCAGGTATGCCGATCAGCAGGGCGACGAAAATCCAGAATATCATGATGTGCTCCTCGTATTTTTAGGAGCAACGATACTGCGGACCGCGCGCCGCCACTGTGCGGCTGCGCGCATAGGCGCCAAGTACCAGGGAAGCGTACTATCGGGCCTTGTTCGAGCCGTCAGTTTCGCCCTGCACCGCGTAAGATTTTCCCTGCACCGCGTTGAACGTGGTCGTATAGCCGATGGCCGCCCGCCGGCTGCGCGCGGCCACGCCGCTGACCGTCACCGGGCCCGCGGTGCGCAGCACGCAAGGACCGCTGCGGCGCGCGGCAATGCGGGCCGTGTGCAAGCGCCCCGCGCGCCACGCGATATCAACCTCGAAGCTGCCGCGTGCCAGCAGTCCCCTGACTGCGCCGTCGCGCCAGGCGGCCGGTAATGCCGGCAGCAGGTGGAGTTCGTTGTTCTGGCTCTGCAGCAGCATCTCGATCACCCCGGCCGTGCCGGCAAAATTGCCGTCGATCTGGAACGGCGGATGGGCATCGAACAGGTTGGCGTACGCGCCGCCATGCCGGTCGCCGGGCCTGGTGAGCCGCAGCAGGTTGCGAAACAGCCGGTATGCATGGTCCCCGTCGAGCAGGCGTGCCCACATGTTGACCTTCCAGGCCAGCGCCCAGCCGGTGCCGTCGTCGCCGCGCAGTTCCAGGGTGCGGCGCGCGGCAGCAGCGAGCCCCGGCGTGGTCAGCGGAGAAATTTGGCGTGCAGGATGCAGCGCGTACAGGTGCGACACGTGGCGGTGTTGCGGTTCCACCTCGTCGAAATCCTGCGACCACTCCTGCAACTGGCCGCGCGCGCCCACCTGGAAGGGCAGCAGCCTGGCATTGGCCGCCTGCACCTGGCGCCGGAATGCACCGTCGGTGTTCAATACTTTACCGGCGGCTTCGAGGTTGGCAAACAGGTCGCGGGCAATCGCCAGGTCCATGGTGGCCGCCACGCTGACCACGCCGGTCTGGCGGTCGCCGTAATAAAACGCGTTTTCGGGCGAGGTGGAGGGCGACGTCACCAGCCGTCCGCTGGCATCGGGCTGCAACCAGGCCAGCATGAATTGGGCAGCGCCTTTCATGACCGGGTAGGCGCTGCGCAGGTACGCCAGGTCGCCCGTGAACTGGTAGTGGTCCCACAGGTGGCGGCTGAGCCACGCGCTGCCCATGTACCAGTTCGCCCACTTGGGATCGCCCTTGCCGAAGTCGCCCACCGGGTTGCTGGCGGCCCAGATATCGGAATTGTGGTGTACCGCCCAGCCGGGAGCGTGATAATACGACGCTGCCGTTTCGGCGCCGGTGACGGCCAGGTTGCGGATCAGGTCATCCATCGGCGCAAACATTTCGCCCAGGTTGGCGCTGTCCACCGGCCAGTAGTTCATCTGCACATTGATATTGGTGGTGTAGTTGCTGCTCCATGGCGCGCGCACGTGGGGGTTCCAGATTCCCTGCAGATTGGCAGGCGCCTGGCGCGTGCGCGACGACGACATCAGCAGGTAGCGGCCGAACTGCACGTACAGCGCCTCCAGCCCCGGATCGGCGCCGCCGGCCGTGTAGTCGGCCAGCCGGCGGTCAGTAGGGATGGCGCTGCGATCGGCGCCGCCCGCATCGAGGGTGAGGGACACGCGGTCGAACAATGGGCGGAAATCGGCCACGTGGGCGGCGCGCAGGGCGGCATAGTCGCGGCGCGCGGCGGCGTCGAGGTAACCTTGCGCCAGCGCGTGCTGGTCGCGCCCCGCACTGTCCGGGCAGCGGTCGTAGCCGGCGAAGCTGGTGGCGGCCGACAGCAGCAACGTGACCGACGACGCGGCGCGAATGCGCAGTTGCCCGTGGTCCGCTTCCAGCGTGCCGTCTTCGAGGATGGGCTTTACCAGCAGTTCGTACCGCATCCCTTTGCAGCCGGCCGGATCGTTTTCCACGACCGGTTCCGGATTGTGTTTGACGTAGCTGGGATCGACGTGGGCCGGCGCCTTGCCGGCCAGGCGCAAGCCGTCGGCGCTGGCGGTACTGGCGGACCTGAGCAGGCTGGTGGTGTCGAGTTCCAGGTTCAGCCGGCGCGGCTGGTCGGCGGTGAGCCGCACCACGATCACCTGGTCCGGGTGCGAGGCGAATACTTCGCGCTGGTACTGCACGCCATCGACTGCAAACGACGTGGTGTGGATGCCGTCGCGCAAATCGAGACTGCGCTGGTAACCGGTCGCCGCGCGCCCGCCCAGGTCCTGGCGCAAGCGCAGGTCGGCCAGTGGCAGGAAGCCTTGCGTGTACCGTCCCTGCAGCTTGCGCGACAGCGCGTAGGCGCCCGCATAATCGTCGCGCGCCAGCGCCTGGCGCACGTCGCCCAGCGCGGCAAACGCGCCAGGATTGAGGTTTTTATCGACCGGACCACCGCTCCACAGGGTGGCTTCGTTCAGTTGCAGCAGTTCGTCGCCGGGGCGCCCGAACACCATCGCTCCCAGCCGGCCGTTGCCCACCGGGAGCGCCTCGGTCCACACGGCAGCGGGTCGATCGTAGTGCAGGGAGAGGTCGGCGCCAGCGGCGCTGCCGGCAAAATGGGCCAGGCAGGCGCCAGCTGCAAAGTGAGCCAGCGGGGTGAGCCGAGTGAGCTGGAAGAGCCACGGCGCCAATGATAGTTTTCGCATGCACCGATGATACGGTGCGCGCAGCGCCCAAACCCGTCAAAACGCTGAGAATTTGGACGCCGCGTGCCGCAGCCGGTCAGGCGGTCAGGCGCGCGGCCGCTGGCGGTGGAACGTGAGCGGGGTGTACGCCACGTTGGACGGTGGCGCCGACTTCAGGATGTTGGCTTTCATCGCGCCCACCACGTGCATTTCGCACGGTTTGCAGTCGAAGCGCAGGGTGTAGGTTTCCTTGCCGCTCACGAGCGTCATCGGCTCGGCCTTGACCTGTCCCTGTACGCCTTGCACGCCCTTGGCCTGCTTGGGGCACAGGTTGAACGAGAAGCGCAGGCAGTGCTTGGTGATCATCAGTGGCACTTCGCCCGCTTCCTCGTGCGCCTCGTAGGCGGCAGCGATCAGCTGCACGCCGTGCTTTTGATAGAACGCGCGCGCCTTTTCGTTGTACACATTGGCCAGGTAGCTCAGTTGCGTTTCCGGATAGACCGGCGGCGGCTCCACCGACGCCTTGCGCAGCGGCCGTTCCCACGCCGCCAGGCGCACCGCTTCGTGCGCTGCCACCGCGTCGCGGCGCAGCGCGTTAATCGCTGCCGACGGCACGAACCACGGCTGCGACAGGTTCAGGTCGACGTCGGAGGCGGTAAACATGGTGGCGCCCAGCTTGGACAGGCTGGCGCGCAGCCCGGCTGCGGCCTGATCGGCCTGCTGCGCCGGTTGCAGCGCCATCGGCGCATCGGTGACGCTCAGGCAGCCGTCTTCGTCGAGCAGCGACAGGCGCAGGCCGGCGCCACCTTCGAGTTCGGACAGGGTGGCGTGCAGCGATACCTTGCGGTCCGCCGATTTTTTATTCAGGATCGCTTCCCACTGGTGATCGCGGTTGCGGTGGATCGCCACGCCGACCTTGAAGCCGGGCAGGGCGAGGAAGGCCTCGTTGGGAAACACGCGCCACAATTCGCCGTCCTTGCTGTCGCCCAGTTTTTTGGCGACGTTGGCCTGCACCCCCACGGTCTCACGCTTGTTCATGTAGTTCAAGCCGTCGCCGTTGGCCAGCGGCGCGTTGGCCACCATGTCGAAATGGTCGGTGGCGATGCGGGTAACGGTGCCCAGCTCCACGCCCAGGTATTTCGGGCTGTCGAAGGCGCCGATTTCGTCCTGGCGGCCATTGGCGAAGTAGTCGGTATGGCCGCGGTTGAAGTTTTTTTCCACGTCGGGCGTGAAATGGATGCTGGTGGTGCCGCTGCCGGCGCGCTTGAACTCCGTGCGGCGCTCGAGGATTTCATCGAGCAGCAGGCGGTAATGGGCGGTGATGTTCTTCACATAGCCCATGTCCTTGTAGCGGCCCTCGATCTTGAGCGAGCGGATGCCGGCATCGATCAGCGACTCGAGGTTGCGGCTTTGGTCGTTGTCCTTCATCGACAGCAAATGCTTGTCGTAAGCCACCACGCGGCCGGCGCTGTCGGAGAGCGTGTACGGCAGGCGGCAAGCCTGCGAGCAGTCGCCGCGATTGGCGCTGCGGCCCGTGTCGGCGTGCGAGATGTAGCACTGGCCGGAAAACGCCACGCACAGCGCGCCGTGGACGAAGTATTCGAGCGGCGTGTCGGTGGCGGCGTGGATTTCGCGGATCTGGTTGATGGTCAGTTCGCGCGCCAGCACCAGTTGCGAAAAGCCCGCGTCGCCGAGGAACTTGGCTTTTTCCTTGGTACGGATATCGCACTGAGTGCTAGCGTGCAGCTGGATGGGCGGCAGGTCCATCTCCATGATGCCCAGGTCTTGCACGATCAGCGCATCGACGCCGGCTTCGTACAACTGCCAGATCTGCTTGCGCGCACCTTCCAGTTCCGAGTCGTGCAGGATGGTGTTAAGCGTGACGAAGATGCGCGAATGGTAGCGGTGCGCGAACTGCACCAGCGCCGAGATGTCCTCGATCGGGTTGCTGGCGTTATGGCGGGCGCCGAAGGCGGGACCGCCAATATAGACAGCGTCGGCGCCGTGCAAAATGGCTTCGCGGCCGATTTCGGCAGTCTTGGCGGGCGACAGCAGTTCGAGCTGATGGGCTAGCAGGGTCATGGCGGATTCCTTCTGTGAAGGGCGACATTATAACGGGGTTGTATCGCGTCGGGGAGGGAATGGGGACGCCGTCAGCGGGGCAGGCGGTGTTCCGCTAGAATGATTGGCTCGCGTGCAACTATCCAGGCACGCGGCCATCGAGGAGAACGCCATGACCGATACTACCCCCTACACCCCGCCCGCCGTCTGGACCGCCCCGCAAGCGCCGGGCGGCTCGTTTGCCAACATCAACCGCCCGATCGCCGGCGCCACACACGAAAAGGTACTGCCGGTAGGCAAACACCCGCTGCAACTGTATTCGCTGGGCACGCCGAACGGCGTGAAAGTGACGATCCTGCTCGAGGAACTGCTGGCGGCGGGACACACCGGCGCCGAGTACGACGCCTGGCTGATCCGCATTAACGAGGGCGATCAGTTCGGCAGCGGCTTTGTCGACATCAATCCCAACTCGAAGATCCCGGCGCTGGTGGACCGCAGCGACGCCGGCGTACCGGTGCGCGTGTTCGAATCGGGTTCGATCCTGGTGCACCTGGCTGAAAAATTCGGCGCTTTCCTGCCGCGAGAGGGCAGTGCCCGCACCGAGACCCTGAACTGGCTGTTCTGGCAGATGGGGTCGGCGCCGTTCATGGGAGGAGGGTTCGGCCACTTTTATGCGTATGCGCCTGAAAAGCTGCAATACCCGATCGACCGCTATGCGATGGAGACCAAGCGCCAACTCGACGTGCTCGACCGCCAACTGGCGCAGCACCGCTACGTGGCAGGGGACGAGTACACGATTGCCGACATGGCGATCTGGCCATGGTACGGGGCGATGGTGCTGGGGCAGCTCTATAACGCAGCCGAATTCCTGTCGGTGCACGAGTACCGGCACGTCAAGCGCTGGGCCGACGAAGTCGCTGCGCGCCCGGCCGTCAAACGCGGGCGCCGGGTCAACCGGGTATTCGGCGATCCGTTTGATCAGCTGGCTGAACGCCACGACAAGGCCGACCTCGACTAAATGTTTTACGCCGCGGACGGGCAAAAAGCCCGTCCGCAGCGTTGGCAGCAACACCCATTTAACTCGACATTACTACCTATATTGTCGAGTAATATAACTGTATGAATTACTGTATAATCCACTGTACATTCACCCAGTTATACCGCCTATGTCGTCCGTCGTTCCAGATACCAAGTTCGCCGTCATCAACCTCGACCCGTTCCCCGCGCACAGCAATGGTGCGGCCGAGCGGCGGCAACGCGATGTCGATGCCTTGCGCACCATAGCCGAAGACGCCATGACCGATGCCCAGACCGACAGCGAAATCGCCCGCGAATTCATCAGCCACGGCGAACTGGGTCCCAAATCGATCGCCAACACCCAGAAAGAGCTGTTTCGCTTCCTCACCTGGTGCCGGGAGGAGGCGGGCAAAACCCTGCGCCAACTGAGCGTGGCAGACCTCAACGGCTACAAGGATTTTCTCAAGGCGCCACCGGCAGCGTGGATTTCCACCACCAAGTGGCCGCGCAGCGACAGCCGGTACCGCCCATTCAGCGGGCCGCTTTCCGACGCCAGCCGCCGCCAGGCGATGATTGCCGTCAAAGGACTGTTTGCATATGCAGCCCACACCGGTTATTTGCGGCGCGATCCGGCAGCGCTGGTCAAGCACGTCAAAACCGCCAGTGCCAGCCGCATCACGCGCTACCTGACGCACGACGCGCTGGCCCTGGCGCTGCACACCGTGGCCACACGCGAAGCGCCCACGCCAGCGGCCATGCGCCGCCGCGAGCGCGACCGTTTTTTGCTTACGGCCTACATCCACACCGGCGCGCGCCTGAACGAGATCGTCAGCGCCAACATGGGCGCGTTCTACACCGAAGGCAATGGCCGCTGGTGGCTCGATGTGCTCGGCAAAGGCAACAAGCCGCGCCGGCTGCCGGTTCCGCCCGACATGCTGACCGCGTATCGCCAGTACCGCGCCGCATTCGGCTTGCTGCCGCATACGATCCGCACCGATACCACGCCGCTGGTATTGTCGAGCCGTGGCGAAGCGCTGGTGCGCATCACCGACGAGGCAGCCTCTGACGCGCTCAAGGCCATCTTTGCGGCAGCCGCCAGCGCTGCGGAAGCACTGGGCGACGCCGACATGGCCGCCACATTGCGCCAGGCCTCGGCCCACTGGCTGCGCCACAGCATGCTGACCAATCATGCCAACAACGGCGTGCAGCTGAAAACACTGCAAGAAACCGCCGGCCACGCCAGCATCGCCACCACGGCAGCGTACTTGCACAAGACCGACAACGAGCGGCACGACGAAATTCTGGCTTCCGCTGGCGGTGGTCCGGTAGCGGATTGAGCTGGATGGGCGTGTTGATTGGGATGGACCGTACTTCGCATAACTTATATTATGTCAAATGGCGTGCGCACGGTCATGGCGGTCATGGCGCAGTTGCATTCCCGATCAGCGACGTCCTCCCCTCAGCCGGCCTGTCGGCCGCCGGCGTGTTGGCTTGAGCCTGCACTTGTGGCGCTGCCGCCAGCAACGACCTTGCCAAACTCAGCACTTTGATGAGCGATTTTCATGGATGCATGAAATATGACCATTTTACTTCATGGATCATGGTCGTTATGATTTCCCAACTGCACGTTCGCACCGCAATTGGACATCATCATGATGAGCAACGACTTTTCATTCCGCATCAACAGCATCCGCTTCGATGAAAATTACCACCCATCGGACCATACCCGTCTGACGACCAATTTCGCCAACCTGGCCAGGGGCGCGAGTCGCCGGGATAACCTGCGCAATACCTTGAAGATGATCGACAATCGCTTCAACAGCCTGGCGCACTGGGATAATCCGACCGCAGACCGTTACGCTGTCGAGCTAAACATCATTTCCGTCGAGATGCAGATCGGCGCCGACAGCAGCGCCGCCGCCCTGCCCTTGATTGAAATCTTGCAGCCAGTCGTCATCGACAAACAGACGGGACAGCGCCACGAGGGCATCGTGGGCAACAATTTTTCCTCGTATGTGCGTGATTACGATTTCAGCGTGCTGCTGCCCGCGTATAACAACAACCGCGCCGCATTCGGACTTCCCGACAACTTCGGCGATTTCCATGGAAAGCTGTTCAAGCACTTTGTGCACTCCGCCGCCTATCGGCAGCGCTTCAGGAAGCTGCCGGTGATTTGCATCAGTGCGTCGAGCAGCAAAACCTACCATCGCACTGAAAACCAGCATCCGATATTGGGCGTCGAGTACCGGCAAGATGCGCTGTCGTCGACCGATACGTATTTCGAAAAAATGGGCCTGCAGGTGCGCTACTTCATGCCGCCCCATGGAACGGCCCCGCTGGCGTTTTATTTCAGCGGCGATCTGCTCGGGGACTACACCAGCCTGGAGCTGATCGCCACCATCGCCACCATGGAAACATTCCAGAAGATTTACCGGCCCGAGATTTATAACGCCAATTCTGCGGCCGGCAAATATTATCAGCCACGCTTGGACAACCAGGATTATTCATTGACGCAAATTGTCTATGACCGGCACGAGCGCGGCGAGCTCGCGGTCAAGCAAGGCAAATATACGGAGGAGCATTTCATCAAGCCCTACAAACACATCCTGGAGCAATGGGCTGCCAGTGTCGCCGTTTAACCAGCACTATCCAGGAATAGATCGATCATGAAAAAATTATTACCGACCTCCACCGCCGGCAGTCTGCCTAAACCGTCCTGGCTGGCGCAGCCCGAAAAACTATGGTCGCCCTGGAAGTTACAGGACCAGGAATTAGTGGAAGGCAAACAGGATGCGCTGCGGTTGTCGCTGCAGGAACAGCAGCAGGCTGGCATCGATATCGTCAGCGATGGCGAGCAGACCCGCCAGCATTTCGTCACCACTTTTATCGAGCACTTGGCTGGCGTCGATTTCAACAGGCGCGAGACGGTCAGAATTCGCAATCGCTACGACGCCAGCGTCCCTACCGTGGTGGGCGCCGTCAGCCGCCAGAAGCCGGTGTTCGTGGACGACGCCAGATTTTTACGGCGGCAAACCAGTCAACCGATCAAATGGGCCCTGCCCGGCCCCATGACGATGATCGACACGCTGCACGACAGCCATTACCGGAGCCGCGAAAAACTGGCATGGGAATTTGCCAAGATCCTCAACCAGGAGGCGCGGGAGCTGGAGGCGGCTGGCGTGGATATCATCCAGTTCGACGAACCCGCCTTCAACGTGTTCTTTGACGACGTCAACGAATGGGGCATCGCCACCTTGGAACGTGCCATCGAGGGCCTCAAGTGCGAAACGGCGGTGCATATCTGCTACGGCTACGGCATCAAGGCCAATACCGACTGGAAGAATACACTGGGGTCCGAGTGGCGCCAGTACGAGCAATCGTTCCCCAAGTTGCAAAAGTCCAGCATCGACATCATTTCGCTCGAATGCCATAACTCGCACGTGCCCATGGACCTGCTCGAACTGATCCGCGGCAAGAAAGTGATGGTGGGCGCGATCGACGTCGCAACCCATACCATCGAAACCCCGGAGCAAGTGGCCCACACGCTACGGCAGGCGCTGCAGTTTGTCGATGCCCACCAGCTTTATCCTTGCACCAACTGCGGCATGGCGCCCTTGCCGCGCCACGTGGCAAACGGCAAGCTGCACGCGTTGAGCGCCGGCGCCGAGATTGTCCGCAAGGAGCTGCTGCAGCGGCAATGAGCTGCGGTTCGCGCAAAAAAATGAGTAATGCAACAGTTTTCATTGCTTGGCGTAGGAAGCAACCCTGGCAACCGTCGTCCAAGATGCAGGGGCGTCATCGACAGGCGTCGCCGCCCTGCAGGTACGGCAACAGGCGAGGCCTACATAAAAACATGGAGACTGTATGCATATCAAGCAGCTTGCGCTGGCGACCGCCTGCGCACTGGCAGCCTTGGCGCCTATGCCGGGACTGGCCAACACGCCCGGTGGCGGCAACGGCACCGGGCCCAATGTCACCTACCGGGACGCCGGCGACAACATCGTGCTCGACAACGGCATCGTAGCCATCACCATCCTCAAGAAAGACGCGTCGATCCGCAAGTTCAACTATCAGGGCCTGAACCTGTTCGCGGGCGGGCACGGTGGCGGTGGCAACTTCTGGAGCTGGAATGCTCCGGCGTTCGGCGGCCCCTCCGACACCGCCACCACGGCCACCCTTACCGTCGATCCTGCCACCAACAATGGCGACTACGCGGAAGTGCGCGTGCGCGCGCCATGGAGCGGCAATACCGCGCAGGCGGCAATGGACACCGATATTTACTACAGCCTCAAGCGAGGAGCGCAGGGCTACTACGTCGCTGCCATGCTCGACCACCCGGCTGCCTATCCGCGCACCAGCGTGGGCGAATGGCGCTCGAACATTTATATCAATCCCATTTTCGACTGGCTCAGCGTCGATGCGCTGCGCCATAAAAAAATGCCGACCGTGGCCGACATGGCTGCCTCGATCGCCGTGCCCGGCGCACCCAAGGAAGTCACCCAGCTGACAACCGGCGAGTATGCGGGCCAGTACGAGCACAAGTACTCATACAGCGCCGACCTGGGCGACCTCAACGTTTGGGGCTGGAGCAGTACCAGCGAGCAGGTGGGCATCTGGATGACCGTGCCCAGCCACGAGTATTACAACGGCGGCCCCATGAAGCGAGAGCTCACCGGTCACATGAACCCGGTCCTGTTGAACATGCTGAACGGCACCCATTACAGCATGGGCACGCAGCTGGTCATGGAAGCGGGCCGCGATTTCTCCAAGACGTACGGCCCCTACTTTGTCTATGCCAACAGCTACCAGGGACCACGCGGCGCATCCACGGCCGAAGTCGCTGCTGCGCTGTGGCACGATGCCCAGGACCAGGCGCTGGCCGAGCGCAGTGCGTGGCCGTACTCGTGGTTCCAGAACGACAGGTTCGTGCCGGCGGCAGGACGCGGCGCGGTGACGGGGACGCTGACCGTTGCCGACAGCGGCAAACCGGGCGCCTCGGCCGCTGGCGCCTGGGTTGGCCTGGCGCCGGAAGACCAGGGGGGTGATTTCCAGCTGCAAGGGCGCACCTACCAGTTCTGGGTAAAAGCCGATGGCGACGGCCACTTCAGCATTCCCAACGTGCTGCCGGGCACGTACAACCTGCTGGCTTTCGGCGGCGGCAATATCGGCACGTTCAAGCAGGCAGCGGTCACGGTCCAGGCGGGCGCGCCGCAAGAACTGGGCACGCTTACATGGACGCCGCCCCGGGTGGCGCGCACCCTGTTCGAGATCGGCATTCCCGACCGCGACAGCCGCGAGTTCCGCAACGGCGCCTTCCACTATTCGTTGTGGTCAACCTACCAGCAGTCGCTGGCGGAACAGGTGAACGGTTACACCTTTACCGTCGGCCAGAGCGACTGGCGCACGCAATGGAACTATGCGCAGTTCGGCCCGGCGCCGTGGAAGATCGATTTTTCCCTGGCCTACCAGCCGGCAGCGAATGCGCCCGCTTCGCTGTACCTCGGCTTTGCTTCGGCCGATACCACCTTGCAGATCAAGCTCAACGGCACGCTGATCGCCAACAACAGCGCGCAACTGCAGGACCACGCGCCGCTGCGCCAGGGCAGTCACGGGCCGTTTGCGGAACGCCGGCTGGCCATTCCTGCCGCACTGCTCAAACAGGGCGTCAACACCCTCACCCTCACCCAGATCGGCGGCAACAGCGCCACCGGCACCACCCAGTACGATTACGTGCGCTTCGAGGCGGATGGCATGCGGCTGAGCTCAGCTCAAGATGCCGATGCCAACGGCGTCATCCAGGCCGAAGCAGCCACTCTGGACGGCGGCACGGCCACGGCGAGCGACCGTGCCGGTTATTCCGGCGCCGGCTTCCTGGTCTTCCCTCCGAACGGCGGCAGCGCCCGGATCGACGGTCTCGCTGGCGGCACCGGCGGACCACGAACGCTCACCATCCGCTATGCCAACGGCCACCCCACGCCGCGCGCGGGCGTATTGAAGGTGAACGGCGTGGCGCAGCCGCTGGTCTTCGGCATCACCGGCGGCTGGGCCAAGTGGAAGACGATGACCGCCAGGATCAATCTGGCTCCCGGCTGGGAGAACTCGCTGCGCTTCGAATCGACGGGCCAGTCGCTCGGTAATATCGACCAGGTCACCGTCCAATGATTACGACAAGGAATGCCATGAAGAACATCTTGCTGTGTTGCGCCCTGCTGGGCCTGTTCGTGCAAGCGGCCGTTGCCGCGCCCGCTGGTTGGTACACGCTACAGCAAACCTGGCGCGACGGCAGTTTTACCGGCAGCTTTTATTATGACGGCAGCCAGGCCGAACGCATCGTCGACATCACCGGCACCCTGGTCACGCTGGCCCAGACCAGCACCATTACCAGCGTGTGGACTGGTGAAAAACCGCCAGGCGCCACCTGGTCGTACATCACCAATGGTGCGCCCGGCGAACTGGAACAGTACGACGCCGGCTTCTTCCTGCACCTGGTGGATGCTGGTCAGGCGCTGACGCTCGACATGGCTGCCGACAACGGCCTGTACGACTGGTCTGCCGACTACGCATATTTTTGGCCGGAGCAGCTCAATGGTTCGCCTTTGCTGTCGTATGCGATAGACGCAGTCAGCCCGGTGCCCGAGCCGTCCACGGTGCTGCTGTTCGGTGCCGGCCTGCTGGTGTGTGTGCCGGCATGCCGCAAGCGGCGTTCTGCGCAGCGATTGTCGTAGCGTTGATGGGCGTGGACGGCGGCCGGGGTCGCCCCCCTCGGGGGCCGACCCCATCTGATGCGGCGGGCGTATCGCTACCCGTGGTGCGGGGGTTTTGCTGCCATTTGCGCCAGGTAGGAGCGCAGCTGTTCGCCGATCTGGTCGTGCGACTGGCTTTTGGCGTTGGCTTCGGCCAGCGCCAGTTCCAGCGCCCGCACCTGCGCGTGAGCCGGCGCCAGCGCCGACTCCGCCGCCTGCAACTGCGCGTCCAGACGCTCGGTGTGGGCGATGCTGGTCGCCAGTTGGCGTTCGAGATCGCCCGCATGGCGCTGCTGCGCCTGCATTTGCTCGACCTTGTCTTCGAGCTTGCGGGCATGGGTGAGCTGCTCGTACAGCGATTGCTTGGTATGGGCCAGTTCGGTGGCGAGGCGGCTGCTTTCCTTGCTCAGCTGCGCCAGTTCATCCTGCTTGCCGTTGAAGGCCAACCGCTGCTGGCGCAGCTCGGTTTGCAGCCGGGCCGCCTGCTCGCGCGTGGTGCGCAATTCGGTTTCCAGCTGGCGATGTGCCTGGTGCAATTGCTGTTCGCGGGCGTCGAGTTCGGCGCGCGCCAGGTCCAGCTGGTCGTCGGCCTCCGCTTGCAGGCGCGCTGCCAGCCGCGCCACCAGGTCTTGCAGGGCGTCGCTGAGCACCGGCCGCGCCGGGTTGGCGCCGGCGGCCGGACCAAGCTCGGCGTCGAGTTCCTTCAAAAATTTGTGGATCGTCGATTTCGACCCGGTATTGCCGAGCGCGATGCGCACCGCATCGGCTGACGGATACTGGCCTTGCGCCAGCAACGTTTCACGGGCCTGCGCCACGTCCGCTTTCAACAATCCTGTCCGCGCCATATTTGCCTTTCGATGGTATACTGTATTACATACTACATATTATGTAATACAGTACACCTGCTTGCAAGCGGTATTCTCGGCGCGGCATTCAGGATGACGGGGCCAGCCTCGATTTCCACCGTGCATATTTTTGCAGCGCAGATGCCGGGCCATTCACATACCAGGCGTAACCGTTGCGCCGCTCCGGGCTGAGCTCATTGACGTCGCTGTGGATGGTGCGGTCGCGGTCACCGAAGATCGGGCGCATAGTGGCGATGTCGTACAGGCGTGCCCATAACGGGCCGGCGCCGGCTTTGGGCGTGAGGCCGGCACTGTCTTTTGTGCGCACCCACTCCTGGTCGTGGATGGCGGCGCGCTTGAGCCAGGCCGCGCCGGCGTCCACCGCGTTGACGATGGCCGGACTGGGTGCCGGGTCGCGCATCAGCACCGCGAGCAGCCGCGCGCTTTCCACGCTGGTGAGCGCGATCGGCTCGAAGTTGCGGGCGCCGACCGGGGCGAGTGTGACGGCGTCGTGCTGCTGGCACCACGCGGTGAGCACGCCATCGACCCGGATCTGGGTGGCGATGATCACCTGCTCCGCCTTGTCGCGCGATTGCGCCGCGCGCGCCGCCAGCTGCGGAGCTACGAACTCGTAGTCGCCTTTACGTGACGCCACGTCTTCCAGCAGGTCGGTGACGTTGGCCAGCGCGTTGTCGTTGTACGTGATGGCGTCGTGGTAGCCGCCGGCCAGCGGATACACCTGCGGGAAGCCGCCGTTCGGATACTGGGCGCTAAACAGGTATTCCATGCCGCGCACGAAGGCCGCGTTATATTCAGGTTTGCCGGTACCGCCACCGCTGGTGATCACCCGCGCCAGGAAGCGCAGTTCGGTGATGGTGGCGTCGTTGTCGATGGTGCCGACGTACGACCAGCCCTCCAGGTTGCCGCCGTCGTTTTGGACATACGCTTCACCCTTCTCGCGCGGCGGTTCGCTGCGGTTGACGTTTTTGCCCCACCCGCCGGCCGGAGTCTGGTAGCTGACGATGTTGTCGGCCACGCGCAGCGCTTCAGCGGAACCATACCAGGTCCCCGGATTCTTGAGCGGCATGCCGTTGCCCGGCGGCGGGTGCGTCGCTGCTGCAACCTGCCACATCTGGAGCGATGCGCGTTCGGCGGCCAGCGCCGCCTTGTCGGCCGCCATCAGGCTGCGCGAGCGATCCAGGTACGCCTGCCACACGGCGCGCTCGGGCACGGACAACACGTCGAGCCGCGCTTCGCTCAACGCCTGCGCGGGCTCCATCTTGCCGATTATTTCGGCGTGGGCGGCACCCGCCGCCAGCACCATCGAGATGGCCGCAGCCACGATACGTCGTTTCATTAACAATGCTCCTAAGGCACGCGCACGATACGCAGCGCCATGTACGGACGCCCCGGCAGCGCGACGCTGCGGCCATCCTTGTCGGCGTACATGTAATCGTCCTGCTTTTTGATCTCGAACACGCCATCAACGGGCGTGATGGTCATGTTCCAGGTATCGATCACTTCCACCTTGAACCGCATGCCGTCCTTGAGGCCAGTCTTGAACAGCGCGAACGGCCAGCTGGTGGGCTGCTGACGATTGAAGTAGCCGAGATAATACTCGCCATGCTTGCCGGCGAACGGATACTCCTGCCACTTGTCGATCGGCTCCAGCCCTGCGGATGGACTATCGGCCAGAATCTTGCGGAAGAACGCCAGCCGCGGCGCGCTCTGGCCGCGCAGCACGCCGCCTTTGCCCAGCCAGATCTCGCCCTTGCCGCTGGTGTCGGTGTAAATCTCGCTGTGGCCCACGTAGGTGCCGGCCACCGCGCCGTTCCAGAAGCGCAGCACCATTTCTTCTGGTGTCAGCTGGCCCCAGCGCTTGGTCCAGTTGCCCTCGTATTTCACTTCGTCGAACACCACCGGCTTGTTGTACACGTCGCGGAACAGTACCGCGCGCTCCGGGTCCTCGGTGGCGGCGCCGTGCTGGATGCTCACGTGCGTGACCCACGGCTTGGTGTGGTCGTAAAACCGGAACGCATTGTGGATCGAGCGCAGGTGATTGTACGGGTCCGAGGCCTGCACGATGCGGAAATACCGGTCCCAGTCGTCGGGCTTTTTCTCGGTCAGAAAATCGTACTCGTTGGCCATCGACCACCACACGTTGCGGTATGCCGACAAGCGCGCCACCACGTACCGCAGGTAGCGGTCGTCGACGGCGGCCGGCATGCGGTCGAAACCCCAGCGGCCCTTGTCGTACGGGTGAAACAGGATCAGGTCGGCCTCGATGCCAAGGGTGCGCAATTGCGCCACGCGCTGCTCCAGGTTGCGGAAGAACACCGGGTCAAAACGGTTGAAATCCCAGCCGTGCGGCGGCTTGCCGGCAAATGGAAAGTGCTGGCCCGCCACCTGGTCGTCGTTGTTGGGGAAGATCGCCATGCGGATTTTATTGAACGGCGCCGTCGCCAGCGTTTTCAAGGTCTGTTCCTGCAGCTGCGCGCTCTGGTGGGTCCAGGCATAGCTGGTGGTGCCCACCTGCCAATACGGCGTGCCATCGCCATAGCCGAAGTGGAACGTGTTACGCACCGACACCGGGCCATGGTTGCCGGCCGCCGGCGCCACCGCCGTGAAGCTGCCGCGCCGGCCAGCCAGGTCCGGCGCATTGGAACGGGTTTCGTAGGTCCACGCGCCCACCGTATCGGGCATGAAGCGGATTTTATAGGCGCCGTCGCCGTCATAAAAACCGGCGACGGGAATTTCGCGCCCGCCCTGGCGGAACACGGCCGACAGCTCGACGTCGGTGTACGGGTTGCCGGTGGCAGGACCGGCAAACGAGAACTCGATGGTCCCCCAGCGCTCCACCGGCCCGTTGGCCGGCGCCACGCCGTACCCGTTCACGACCGGCTGCGCCAGCGCGCTGCAGGCACCGCCCAGCGTGGTCAGCGTGGCCATCGCGGCCAGCGCCACTATGCAAAGTCGTCGCTTCATGATTACCCCGACAGGTTTTCGTCGTAGCGCTTGCCGCCGATGACGACATTGCGCAGCGAGATATTTTTGGCGTTGTGCACGAACCATGGCTGCGCGCCATTGACCGGCGTACCGAAGTCGCAATCGCTGATGGTGACATCGGTCACCGGCAGGATAGCCTTGCCGGTCGGCCCGTTGTAGCTGTGGCCCACGGGTCCCAGCACGATGAACGCCTGGTAGCAGCCATAACTGCCTTCCGCAGTCTTCACATCCGACACCCGGATATCCGAGATGTGCACGTGTGACACTTCCGGCGGGCGGCTGCGTATCAGGTCGAACGCCGGTGCGTAGTCGCAATCGAAGGTGATCACGGCGCCGCCCCCGGTAGGCACCGTGCCGGCTTGCACCGGACCGCCCGCAATCGGCTTGTAAAACCCGGGCTTCAACCGCACGCCGTTGGGCAGCTTGACGTCGCGTACATAAAAATGACGCAGGAAGCCGCCCCGGTTCATATTGGTTTTCAGGCGCACCACGGTGTTGAGCGGGTCGGTCTGCCAGTGCTGGTTGCGCACATCCAGGTGCTGGGCGTAGACGTGTTCAATCCCGGCCGACATTTCGCTGCCCAGCGTGACGGCGCCGTGGCCGCTGTTCATCACTGAATTCTGGATCACCACGTTGCGGGTAGGGCCGTAGCCGGTATCGAGGTTCTTGCCGGCCTTGATGGCGATACAGTCGTCGCCGGTGTTGAACCAGCAGCCGTCCACCAGCACCGTGTCGCACGATTCCGGGTCGAAGCCGTCGGAGTTGGGGCCGATGCTTTCCATGCGCACTTTCGAGAAATGCACGCGGCGGCAATCGACCGGGTGGTGGATCCAGAACGGGGTATTGATGACCTGGTAGCCCTGCATCAGCACATCGTCGCAGTCGATGAATTCGACCATGCACGGGCGCAGGTAGTGGCCCAGGCCGAAGATGCGTTGTTCGGCCGGCACGCCCGCTTCGGACAGCGCCGGCAAAAATTTTTCGTCGCTGCGCCAGTCGGGCGCATCGCCCTGGATCCGCGCCAGCACGGCAGCGTCCAGTTTCGGCGCCAGCGCCGCCAGCGACTCGGGATTCAGCGCATTGGTGCGGCCCTGGTGCATGGTGTCCGGGTTGGGGCCCTGGCGCGCCCCTTTCGGGTTCATGCCCCACCAGCCGTTGCCGCTGCCGTCCTCGAACGGCACGCCGGCCTGTCCATCGAGCTCGCTGGTCCAGTCGGCGCCCGTGATGGCGATGTTTTTCTGGCCGCGCGCGTACACCAGCGGCGAGAAATTCAGGCAGTCGTTGCCCTGCCAGCGCGAGAGCACCAGTTTGCCGTTGGCGCCGCAGTCATAGTCGCCGTCGCGCGCATAATCGTTCGGATTGGCGGAAAAGCGCACCCGCGCCTTGGCTGCCAGGTGCACCCGCACATTCGACAGCAGCACAATGGGGCCCTTGCAGTACCAGTCGCCGGCGGGAATGAGCACGGTGCCGCCGCCGGCCTGGTGCACGGCGGCGATGGCAGCGCGCAGCGCGGGGTAGCAGTCGTGGGAACCCGGCACGGGTGTCCAGACCTTGCCCTTGGCGTCGATGGTGGGAAAACCGTCCACAGCACGCAGGCGGCACGGGCGCGCGCCGTGGCTGGTGATCGATACTTCGCGCTGCGAAAAATCGAGCGGCCTGGAAAATTGGTCGATGATGCCCTGGGCATGGGCCCAGGGATCGGCTGGTGCCGCTTGCGCGGCGGGCGGCGTTCCGACCGCCGAGGCGGCGGCCAGCGCGGCCGCCCCCTTCAGCAGACGGCGCCGCCCCTGGATCAGGGGCGGTTGCTTCATCACGGTCAGAACTTGTATTCGACCGACATGCGCCACACGCGGCCCAGCATGTCTGCCATGCTGGTGACGTAACCGCCGCTATAGGTGCTGTTGGACGTCAACGGCGGCCATTCCTTGGTGATGTTGTTGACACCGAAGCTGACCTTGGTGTTCGGAATCCCGACGTAGCTCACGTTCAGGTTGTACTGGCTGTACGAATCGACCTTGGTCAGGGTGGAACCGGTGCGTGGCGTCAGGTCCTTCAGGCTGGTGTTATAGCGCTGGGACAGGGTCGCGCGCCAGTCGCCCATGGTGTAACCCACGGCGGCGGTGTGCTTCCAGCGTGGATTGATCTGCGGCAGACCGGCCAGGCCGGCGTTGGGACCAGCGCTGCCGTAACGGCCGTCGTTGGTGATCACGCCCACGTTCTGCAGCCACACGCCGTCTTTCTCGCCCTGGAACTCGTTCTTCTGGTACCAGGTGCCGTCCAGCTTGAGATCGAACGTGCCGAACGACGCTTTCGGGAATCGGTAGTTGGCCGAAAGGTCGGCGCCGCGGATGCGCGCCTTGCCGCGATTGGCCTGGCTGGCCACGATGTGGTCGATCAGGCCGTTGCTGTCGCGGATGATCTGGTCGGCGTACTTGCCCGGATTTTGCTGAATTTCCGCGATCGACACGGCACCCAGCACGTCGGTCATTTTCAGGCCCCAGTAATCGACCGTGATCGACAGGTTCTTCAACGGTTCCAGCGCGAAGCCGTACGAGAAGCCGCGCGATTTTTCCGGTTTCAGGAAGCTGTTGTTCGGCGACTTGGTCCAGTAGCTGGTGAGCACGTTACACACCTGGTCCGGGTTGCGGCCATTGACGGCCACGCCGGTGCCGGCCACGGTCGGTTGCGCGCTCGGGCACAGGACCGGATCGTCCATCTGCTGCGTGCGCACTTCGGCGGTCGGGTTCTGGATGTCCATGATGGACGGCGCGCGGAAGCCGGTCGACACCGAACCACGCAATACCAGCGGCTGGGTTGGCTGCCAGCGGGCGGCCAGCTTCGGATTGACCGTGGTCTGATCGAGGTCGTCGTAGCGGTCGGCACGCACCGCGCCGTTCAGCAGGAAGGTCTCGGTGATCGGCGCATCGACTTCGGCCAGGATCGAGGTGATCTTGCGCTTGAGTTTTTTCGCCACGCCCTGCGGCAGTTCGCCGACCAGGTCGCTTTGCAGCACGTTGCCGGCCGCATCGAGGTTGTAGCTGCCGTCGGCCTTCTTGTACACGTAGTCGAGCGGCGCATTGAAGGTGCGCGCGCTGTCTTCGCGCAGCTCGCCCGATACGGCCAGCGTCAGGTCGCCGCCGCCGAGCTTGAACAGGCCTTTCGACAAGGTCAGGTCCACGCTCTTGTTGTAGGCCTTGTTCAGGCGGTACGTGTAGTCGCTGGCGACGATGCTTTTCAGGTAGGCGACGCCGGCTGCGTCCTGCGCGCCGAACGGGTTGAGGATGCCGCGGTTGATGCCGTCCTGGGCTTTCGAGTACAGGATGTAACCGTCGCCGACCATGGTGTTACGTTCGGCCACGCCGTAGTTGACGCCAGCGCGGTAGTCCCAGTTGAACACTTCGCCTTCGGCGGTGAGCACCAGGCGCTTGTTGGTCTGCTTGTCGTTGCGGTAGGCCGAACCGAGTTCCGCCGGACCCCACTGGAAGTAGATGGTGCGGTTGTTCATCGCCAGGTTGCTGACCACGCCCGTGGTCTTGACCGGGTCGATATACATGGTCGGCGTATTGCTGCCGTTGTTCGTGCCTACCACCTGCACTGCCGGGGTAATGCCATTGCCCGGATAGAAGCGGCTGGTCGACGGCATCGAATACGTGGTGAACGGATTGGTGGCGGCCGGGGTTTGCATGCCGCGGAATTTCTGCACCGTGAATTCCGAGTTCAGCACATCCATGTCGATCTTGTGACCGCCGGACAGGTTAAAGCTCAGGCGGCCCGACATGGTGGTGATCTTGCTGCCGTCGGTGACTGCGTTGAAGTACAGCGGGTTGCGGTAGCAGCCCGGCGCATAGGTCGGCGACGCCTGGGCGCTCAGGTTGCCCAGGGTGGGCAACGACGCTGGCGAGTTACAGCCGGTGGCAAAGTTCGGGTTGTAGTTCGAGTTCGAAGCGCGGGTAAAGCCGAAGTTAGCCAGCGGATTGGAGTTGCGGCCTTCCGGCGCAATGCCCAGGCCCAGCGTGCGCAGGATTTCCGGATCGTGCTGCTCGGGGCGGTCGCCCTGCATCAGCGCCGATTTTTCCTGGTGGTCGATGGCAAAGTACGCATTGAAGCCGTCCTGGCCCAGGTCGCCGAAACCGCCGATGGCGCCGAACGACTTGGTGGTGCCGCCGCCGTGCATCTGCGGCGCCGCGAATTCACCTTTCAAGGTCAGGCCTTTGTAGCCGCGCTTGGTCCAGAAGTTCTGTACGCCGCCGATGGCATCGGCGCCGTAGATCGAGGCGGCGCCGCCGGACAGGGTTTCCACGCGATCCAGCGCCATGCGCGGAATCACGTTGACCGACACGTACTGGTCCTGCAGCGGCTCATTGGCCAGGCGGCGGCCGTTGAGCAGGGTCAGGGTACGCATCGGGCCCAGACCGCGCAAGTTGGTCACCGGGCCGGCGGCGCCGGTGTTGGTGCCCAGCGACAGCGACTGCGGCTGCTCGAGGATCAGGTCTTTCAGTTCGGTATGCCCGCGTGCTTCGAGCTCGGCCGACTTGATGGTCATCAGCGGCGTGGCGCCTTCGTCGGCCACGCGCCGGATCAGCGACCCGGTCACAACCACGGCTTGTACTTCCTGTGCCGGGGCTTCGGCTGGTGCGGTCTGGGCGTAAGCCTGACCGGTCATTTCGAGCAGTGCAACGGTAACGCAAACGGCCATCGTCGCCCGACGCAATGGTGGGGTGGTGTAATGCATGTGTCTCCTCCGTCCGGATTTTATTAATTGGTTGGATCGGTTTAATCTTCTGGTAAACCAATCTTAGAATTGGTCGGACCAGTTTTTTTAGTATGCACGTAGTTGCTCAATCGGTCATTAGTCTTTGTGCCGATGTTGTGGAAATGCATCACTTACATGGAAAACGATTAACTAAACGGGCTGCCATGCGGGCTGCAGCATAGTAATACCCTGATTTTGGGACCGGAGGGAAATACGTTTTTTACGGTTTTTCGACTTTTATTTTGCTAGCGACGGGCCAGGTCCGCTACCAGGGTCAGCCCCAGCGAGAGATAGCCCTCCCTGCCGCGCGCCGTCAACCGCGCGCCGGAGGCGGCGTCGATGTCGAGCCGGTTCGGGATCACGCTGTACCGCGCGCCTGCCTGCAGGTAGCTGTGGCTGCGCCGGGCGCCAAAGCTTTCCAGCGTGAGCGCGGCGCGCGTTCCCACGGCCATTTCCGCGCCCAGCGCCCAGGTGGCGCCGCCCTGGTGAATGGCGTAGTGGCGGGTCCAGCCGGCATTGGCGTGGACCAGCACCGCATCATCGCGCAGGGAAATGCTCAGCGGAACGTTGAGCGACGTATCGCCTGCCATCGAGCCTGCGCCCAGCGGCAAATGCGCCACCACCACGCCCAATCCCCAGCCGTTAGTCTGCAACGGCCGCAACACGGTCTTGGCGTACGCGCCACCGAGACGTTCGCTGGCCGATCCGCCCGGCTCGCGCGCGCGCACCAGCGACACTCCCGCCTCCCAATCGGGGGCGATGCTGCACGCGGGCGCCAGCCACGCCTCGCGATGGTCATGCAGCCGCTGCCACCAGGCTTCGAGCTGGCAGGTGCGCGGCTCGAGCACGGCGGCGTCGTCGGCGGTCATCGGGCGGCCAGCATGCGCCGCCGTCCCGGCCAGCAGCAGGCCCGGCACCACAATGGCGCGGCCAACCATGGTCATGGGCGCTACTGCGGCACTGAAACGGGTGATCGCTGTGGTCAAAAATGTCATCGCTTTTCCTGTGGTGCTATCGGAATTTTCCTGGCACTGTCAGTTTAATCTCTCAAGTAATTGATCGGATGCCATATTTATCGTGCACGGGAAAGTTTTATGATGTGGCTTCGGAATTTTTAACCATTTGATACAGGGTCCATGCCTAATTTTCCAGTACGCTCTTGCGGACGTCGCGTCCCCGTCGCCGCCCAGCTTCACCGGCTTTTTCAAACTGGTCTGACCGCCCTTGGCGGCATGTCGCTCGCGCTCGGCTGCATGGCGCAGGAACTCGGCATTCCGCAGGCCTCCGACGCCAACCGCCCCGCTGCTGCTGCCCGCAGCGTGGTGGGCGACGCCCAGGCATTTGTGCTTACCAGCGTCAACCTGGCGTCCAGCAATGCACTGAGCGTGTTTTCGTCCACCGATGGCGTGACGTTTACGTCGCTGGCGTCGGAAGCCTATGCGCCGCCAGGACAGACATTGCGCGATCCGGCGGTGATCCGCCATCAGGACGGCAATTACTACGTGGTGTATGCGACCGCGGCGACCCTGGCGCTGGCCCGCTCGGCCGATCTCAAACGCTGGCAATACGTGCGCGATGTGCCGGGCAGCGTGGCTGGCAAGGCAACATGGTTGCGCGCCAAGGATGGCGGTTTGAAACTGATCGTGGCAACGTCTGGTGGCGTGCAGTTGCTGGAACCGAACGCGGACTTGTCGCAATGGGCGGCGCCCACGTCGTTGCCAGGAGTGCCAGCGGAATATACCGACGCGGCTGTCGCGGCGACGGACGCAGGGTACACTGCATTGCTGCGGCACGGCAAGACCGGCATGCTGGAGCTGGCCACCGCCGCCACCCTGGCCGGTCCGTGGACCGTCGAGCGCCAGGGCGACTGGGCCGGCTGGGGCGCTGCACACGGCGGCCAGTCGCTGGTCAAGCTGGCCAACGGCGCCTGGCGCGCGTACTTTACCGATGCCGACGGCGCGCGCCTGTGGTACTCGGACAGCAGCGACGGGCTGCGCAGCTGGACGCCGAAGCAGGCGCTGGGCGGCGTGTCCGGGCTGCTGGGCAAAACTGCGGTGCTCGCCGACGATGGCAAGCAGTTTGCCGCCGCCACCCGGCCCAAAGGACAGCCGAAAAAAGTGACCTGGGACGAGCATTCGATGCTGGTCGATGGCAAGCGCCTGGTGCTGTGGTCGGGCGAGATACACCCGTTCCGCCTGCCCAATCCGTCGCTGTGGCGCGACGTCATGCAGAAAATGAAGGCGGTAGGCTTTAACGGCGTGGCATTTTACTTCGACTGGGGTTACCACTCGCCGGCGCCCGGCGTGTACGATTTTTCCAACGTGCGCAATGTCGAACGTGCGCTCGAAATCGCCGAAGAAGAAGGCATGTACGTCATTGCCCGCACCGGTCCGTACGTGAATGCGGAACTGACCGGCGGCGGCTACCCGGGCTGGATGTTCCGCAACCGCGCCGAAGCCCGCACCGACGATCCCGTGTACCTGGCGGCCGTGGACGAATGGATGACGCAAATTAACGCCATCATCGCCCGCCACCAGATCACGACCGGCGGCGGCAACATTGTTGCATACCAGCTCGAGAACGAACTGGGCAAGGTAGAACCGAAGCACGTGCGGCAGATGGAACACCTGGCCAGGAAAGCCCGCGCCGACGGCCTGACGGTACCGTTCTTCCACAATTCGGCCGGCCGCCTGCCGGACTGGACGCCAAAAAATTCCACCGCCCCGTGGGCCAATCCCGGCCCCACCGACATGTACGCGTTTGACGGCTACCCGGGCGGCACCTGCAATGTGTTTGCCAATCCGGCCGGCCCGAACAAGGCGCCCGACTGGGGCATCTACGGCAAGAATTCGCCCAAGATCGGCGCGCTGTCGTCGCCCAAGACGCCGGGCTTCGCGGCCGAACTGGGCGGCGGCTGGTTCGACTACTGGGGTTCCAACGGCACCTACAATTGCACCGCCGAGCGCCAGGGCACCGGCTACCAGCGCGTGTTTTACGGCACCAACCTAATCAACCGCATCACCATCCACAACGTGTACATGACCTTTGGCGGCACATCGTGGGGCTGGCTGGCCGGTCCGGTCGTGTACACGTCCTACGATTACGGAGCGCCGATTTCCGAGGACCGCGGCCTGCGCAGCAAGGCCCTCACGCTCAAGCAGCAAGGCATGTTTGTGCAGGCTGCGGAACAGGCGCTGGCCAAGATGGACAAGGGCCCGGAAATCACCACCTCGTCCAGCAAGGCACGGGTGTACCACAACGTCAACCCGGACCTCGGTACCCACGTTCTGTTTGCCGTGCACAGCCCGTCCGATCTCACCACCGACGACAGCTTCACGTTCGACCTGGCCACCGCCGACGGCAACTACCAGGTGCCGCTGCGCCTGAACGGCCAGGATGCCAAGATGCTGCTGGCCAACTACGCGCTGGAACGCCAGCACCTGGTGTATTCGACGTCGGAAATCCAGACCCACTTTGCCAATGGCGAGCGCGACATCGCCCTGCTCCATGGCCGCGATGGCGAAGCCGGTGAAACCGTGCTGCGCTTCAAGAGTGCACCGCAAGTGGAAGTGCTGGCCGGCCAGGTGGTCTCGCGCTTCGATGCTGCCACGGGCGATCTGAAGTTGACCTACACCCACGACGGCCTGGCCCGCGTGCGCATTTCCGGTGGCGGCCGCGCGCCGCTGCTCCTGTTGCTTGCGGACGGCAAGCACAGCGTACAGTTCTGGACCCAGAAAACCGCAGCCGGCCAGGTGCTGCAACTGACACCGGCACTGGTGCGCAGCGCCACCGTCACCGCCGGCACCCTGGCCCTGACCGGGGATACGGCAGCCGCCAGCGAACTGACCGTGTGGGGTCCGGCCTTTACTGCTGCCAGCTTCAACGGCCAGGCGCTGAGCTTGACGCCGCAACCGGACGGCAGCGTCAAGGCGGGCGTGCTGGCGGGTCCGGCCGCCATCAAGCTGCCGGACCTGGCTACGCTGCCCTGGTCGCGCCGCGCCGACAGCCTGGAAGCGCAACCCGGCTTTGATGACAGCAGCTGGACCAGGGTCGACAACCGCGCCTCGGCCGCGCAAACCTGGACCATGCCCGAGCGCGGCCAACCCACGCTGGCGATGAGCGACTACGGCTTCCACCACGGCGATGTCTGGTACCGCGGCCGCATCGATATCACCGATCCGAAAACCAACGAGCTCGAACTGTTTTATGGCGCCGGCGGCGCCGGCATGATCCAGGTGTGGATCGACGGCAAATTCGTGGGCCAGGATGAAATGGACGTGGGCCGCTCGTTCCCGGAAACCACCGACAGCGTCAAGCTGTCGCTCGGCGAGCTGAAGCGCGGCCAGCACGTCATCGCGGTCATGGTGCGCAACAATTCGCACAACTGGAATTTGATGGCCGACGACTATCACCGCGAGGCGCGCGGCCTGATCGCCGCGTCGCTGACCCGGCGCGGCGGCCAGCGCTTCGGCGTGCCGATCGCGTGGCGCATCCAGGGCAACCAGGGCGGCGAAAACATCGCCGACGTGGTGCGCGGGCCGATGAACAATGGCGGCTTGTACGGCGAACGGGCCGGCTGGTATCGGCCGCACTGGGAGCAGCCGGCCGATCAGCGCGGCTGGACCAGTGTGAAACCGACGGCAGCGCCGCCGGCCGCCGGCACCTACTGGCTGCGCACGTCATTCGACCTCGATCTGCCGCGCGACCATGACGTGCAACTGGGGCTGGCGTTTGGCGATACGACCACGCCGCGTTCGGAACGCGAGAACCGGGCGTTGATCTTCGTCAATGGCTGGAATATGGGGCAATTCATCGCCCACATCGGCCCGCAACGGGTGTTCGTGCTGCCCCCGGGTATCTTGAATCCGAACGGCAAGAACACGATCGCGCTGGCGGTGACCACCGACGGCAAGGCGGCCAATGCGCTGGAGCCGGTCAAGCTGGTGAATTTGCGGACCGTGCGCGGTGGGGTGCAGCTGGAGATGGTGCCGGGGTCGGTGGCGCCGCAGCGGTAGTTGCATGGGATCCCCGCCTGCGCGGGGATGACGGATCTGCGGTTCGAGGCTTAACTTTCAGTCTTTCGCTTCAGAGCCGTCATAACTTACACCTGGTCGACAGCTGGCTCCACGCGACTGACCAGCACGCTGGCAATCCGGCGTTCCAGCAGCTCTGCCACCTCGAAGCGCAAGCCGTCCACCTCGATGGACTGCCCCAGCTCGGGCAAGGCGCCAAACTGTTCCAGCATGAACCCCGCCAGCGACGAGTAATCGTCGGTCTCGCTGACCAGCGCATCGGTCTCGAGCACCTGCTGCAAGTGATGCAGGTCGGCGGTGCCGGCCACGCGCCAGCGGTTCGGGCCGTCCACCTGCACGTCCGGTTGTTCGTCCTCGTCGGGAAACTCGCCGGCAATCGCTTCCAGGATGTCGATCGGCGTGACCAGGCCCTGGATGGTGCCGTACTCGTCGGCAATCAGTACCAGCTGGCGCGAACGTTTCAGCGTTTCCATCACTTTCAGCACGCCGCCCGCCTCCGGCATGATGATCGGCGCCCGCACGTACTCGTCGCTGATCGGCTGGCCGGCGGCCAGGCACGCCACCAGGTCCTTGGCGCGCACCACGCCCACGATGTTGTCCAGCTGGCCCCGGCTGACCGGGAAGAAGCTGTGCGGCGTTTCCAGCAACTGGGCCTGGATTGCGGCGCTGTCCTGGTCGAGATCGATCCAGGTGATGTCGGAACGCGGCGTCATGATCGAACGGATCGAGCGCTGCGAGAGGCTCAGCACGCCGCTGACCATATTGCGCTCCTGCTCTTCGAACGCAGGCAGCTCCACCGTCTCGCTGGCCTCGACCGGCGCTTCACCGGCCGCGGCGCGTTTTTTGCTGCCCAGCAGGCGCAACACGGTGTCGGCAGTGCGGTCGCGCAGCGGCACGTGCGAATCCTTGCGCAGGAAATTGCGGCGCGCCAATTGGTTGAGGAACTCGATCACCACCGAGAAACCGATGGCGGCATACAGATAACCTTTCGGAATGTGGAAACCAAGGCCTTCGGCAATCAGGCTCAAGCCCACCATCAACAGGAAGCTCAGGCACAGCACGACCACGGTCGGGTGCGCATTGACAAAGCGCGTCAGCGGTTTCGAGGCGATCACCATCACCGCCATCGAGATCACCACGGCGGCCATCATCACGCCGAGTTGCTCGACCATGCCGACGGCCGTGATCACGGCGTCGAGCGAAAACACGGCGTCGAGCACGATGATTTGCGCCACGACGAGGCCGAAGCTGGCGTATTCGCGGCTGCCGGTGTGGACGTGAACCTTGCCTTCAACGCGTTCGTGCAACTCGGTCGTGGCTTTGAACAACAGGAACAGGCCACCCAGCAGCAGGATCAGGTCACGGCCGGAAAACGGTTGCGAGGCGATGTGGAACAGCGGTTCGGTGAGAGTGACCAGCCAGGACATTACCGACAGCAAGCCGAGGCGCATGATCATCGCCAGGCTCAAGCCTACCAGTCTTGCCTTGTCGCGCTGCTCGGGCGCGAGTTTGTCCGCGAGAATTGCTATGAAAATCAGATTATCAATACCGAGTACGATTTCCAGTACGATCAGTGCGAACAAGCCGACCCAAATATTTGGGTCGAATAGCCATTCCATGCCTTGCCTTCCAGAGTGTATGAGAAGGCCATTGTAATCTATTCACCAGTAGGAATACTTAACCCTGGTTTATGAAGTCCTGCACATTTTCCGTCAAAATCGGCGTATCCCCCACCTTCTTGACTTGAATCTTGTTTAAAGTGACATCTTTGACCGGCATGTCGCGTTCCGCCCTGATGTGACAGACGAACTTTGCTTCGCCCACCGTGACGTTACTCACATGCAGGCCCTGGATCGGCGTCAGGCGTCGCTCGTAGGTGGGCACCAGGTTGCGCCACTGGTAGAGCACATCGGTTTCCACGCTCAGCACGCCACCGGCAATGCGCGTGGCGCTCACGTTGTTCAGGTAAATATTGCGCACATAGCCGCCGCGCCGTTCGTTGGTTTTTACGAACAGCAGGTTGTTGATGCTGCTGGCCGCGTGCGAATCGGCGTGGTCGAAGTGGCAGTTATCGACCAACACGTTTTCGATGCCGGCCGACAGCTCGCTGCCGATCGCGATCAGCTGGTGGCCGTTCTTGATGCGGCAGTTGCGCATCACGATATTGCGCGACGGAACGCCCAGGCGCCACGCATCCTGGTCGCGGCCCGATTTGACCGAGATGGCATCGTCGCCCTGGTCGAACACGCAGTCTTCGATCAGCACGTTCTGAGTCATCTCCGGATCGACGCCGTCATTGTTGTGGCCGTGGGCGCGGATGTTCACCCGCCGGATGACCACGTCGCGACACAGCAGCGGGTGCACGACCCAGAAGGGGCTGTCCTCGATGTGGATGTCCTCGATCAGCACGTGGCGGCAGCGGTTGAACTGCACGAACTGCGGACGCAGGTTGGCCTGCCCTTGCGTCATCTGCCGCGCGCTGACGGGATCGCCCTTGGCGGCCTGGTGGTACAGGGCGACCAACGCGTCCATGTGCGGCTTGGGCCGCAGGTACCACACGCGCCAGATATCGAGCTTGGCTTGCAGCTTGCCCTGGCCGGTGATGGCGACGTTTTCGCACTCGAACGCATACACCAGCGGCGAGTAGTTATAGCATTCCAGGCCTTCCCAGCTGCTGAGCACTGCCGGCAGGTAGTCTTCGGGGCGCTCCGAAAACAGCAGGGTCGCGCCCTTTTCGACGTGCAGGTTGACGTTGCTCTTGAGGTGGATTTTGGCGGTGGGCCACACGCCGGGCGGCACCACCACCACGCCTGAGCCGCTGGCATGGGCGGCGGCGATGGCGCGGGTGATCGCAGCTGACGTGGCGCTTTGGCTGGCCGGGTCGGCGCCGAAATCGGTGATTGGGAAGCGTTTGCTGGCGGCGAAGTCGGGAATCGCGATGTCGGGCATGGCAAACGGGGCCTTCACCGTGATCCGCTGTTGCGGATGGCTGGCAGCGGCAATGCTGGCACAGCCGGCGAACAGGGGCAGGCTGAGACCGGCGAAGACGGCCTTGCGGCGCGATGGTGAAGCAGGTGCCGTTGGTGAATCTGGCGACGTTGGGGACATGGCTTAACTCTTGGTAGATGTACCCACGATGTTAGTCCACCTCGCCCACCCCACACCACGGCCCCGCCAAATTCTCAGGGCCGTGACCAAATGCGGCTTAAGCCTGCTGCGGCAGCTTGTCGATCAGCTTGTCGAGCGTGATCGGGTAGTCGCGCACGCGCACGCCGGTGGCATTGTAAATGGCGTTGGCAATCGCTGCGCCCACCCCGCAAATACCGAGTTCGCCCACGCCCTTGGCCTTCATCGGCGACGACACCGGGTCGGTCTCGTCCAAAAAAATCACGTCCTGGTGCGGAATGTCGGCGTGCACCGGCACTTCGTAACCGGCCAGGTCGTGGTTGACGAAATAGCCGCGCCGATGGTCCACCACCAGGTGCTCCATCAGCGCCGCGCCGGCGCCCATGGTCATGGCGCCGATCACCTGGCTGCGGGCCGACTTGGGATTGAGGATGCGGCCCGCCGCGCACACGGCCAGCATGCGGCGGATGCGCGTTTCACCGGTATCGGCATCCACGCCCACTTCGACGAAATGGGCGCCAAACGTCGACTGCTGAAACTTCTTGTCCAGATCACCGAACTCGATGCTGTCCTCGGCCGTGATGTCGCCGCCGGCGGCAGCCTGCGCCAGCGGCACGCTCTTGCCGCCCGCCCGCACTGTACCGTCGGTAAAGTCGGCATCGGCCGGCAAGCCCAGCTTTTGTGCCACCGCCTCGCGCAGCTTGACGCACGCGGCGTACACGCCGGCCGTGGAGCTGTTGCCGCCCCACTGCCCGCCCGAGCCGGCCGATACCGGGAAGTCGGAGTCGCCCAGCTTGACCACAATCCGGTCGATGGTCACGCCCATCATCTCGGCGGCCGTCTGGGCGATGATGGTGTAGGTGCCGGTGCCGATATCGGTCATGTCGGTTTCCACGGTGACCATGCCCTTGCTGTCGAGCTTGACGCGGGCGCCGGACTTCATGACGATGTTGTTGCGGAACGCCGAGGCGACACCGTAACCGACCAGCCAGCGGCCGTCCCGTACCTGGCCCGGCTGGGCATTGCGTTTATCCCAGCCGAAGCGCTCGGAACCGATGCGCATGCATTCGACAAAGCGGCGCTGCGAAAACTTGCGCTCGCGCTTGGCCGGATCGTGGGTCACGTCGTTGATGATGCGGAACCGTACCGGGTCCATTTTCAGCTTTTCCGCCAACTCGTCGATCGCCACTTCGAGCGCCATCAAGCCTGGCGCCTCGCCCGGCGCGCGCATGGCGTTGCCTTCGGGCAGATTCAGCACGGCCAGCCGCATCTTGGTCATGCGGTTGGCGCCCGCATACAGCAGCTTGGTCTGCATGGTGGCGGTTTCCGGCTGGCCTTCCGGCAAGTCGCCGGACCAGCTTTCGTGGCCGATGGCCGTGATCTTGCCTTCACGGCTGGCGCCAATGCGCAGGCGCTGGATGGTGGCTGGCCGGTGCGTGGTGTTGTTGAACATGACCGGACGCGGCAGGGTCAGTTTGACCGGGCGGCCCGCTGCCTTGGCGCCCAGCGCGGCCAGCACCGCCTCGCACCGCACGAACAGCTTGCCGCCGAAACCGCCGCCGATGTACGGCGACACCAGCCGCACTTTTTCCTTGGGCAGTCCCAGGGTTTTGGCGACGTCGCCCTGGCCCCAGGCGATCATCTGGTTCGAGGTCCACAAGGTAAGCTGGTCGCCGTCCCACTTGGCGATCGACGCATGCGGCTCCATCATCGCGTGCGACTGGTCGGGCGTGGTGTACGTGAGGTCGATCTTGACAGGCGCGGTTTTGAAAGCGCCTTCGAAGTCGCCCACCTTGCTGTCGGCGTTTTCCTTGTCCTTGTGCGGCTTGGCCGAGTCTTTTACCTTGGCCAGATCATAGGCACCAGCGCTTTCCGCGTACTGTACATCGACCAGCTGCGCCGCTGCGCGCGCCTGTTCCCAGGTTTGGGCAACGACCACGGCCACGGCCTGGTGGTAATGTTCGACGTCGGGGCCGGCCAGCAGGTGCGCGGTATTCATCTTGCCTTTGCCCAGCTTGCCGGCGTTTTCGTAGGTGACGATGGCCAGCACGCCGGGCGACTTGCGCGCCGCAGCCTGGTCGATGGCCGTGATCTTGCCCTTGGCAATCGACGCGCCCACCACGTAACCATAGGCGGCATCGGGCGCCACCGCGTGCTGTTCGTAGGCATACGGCGCGGTGCCGGTGGTTTTCAGGGGGCCGTCGATGCGGTCGAGCGGCTTGCCGACCACCTTGAGCTGGTCGATCGGGTTGGTGGTGGCGGGAGTAGTGAATTTCATGGCATCAGGCTTTCTTCGCTTCTGCCAGCACCGCCGTGAGCGTGCGCTGAACCAGGGTGATCTTGAAGGCATTGTCGTCGGTGGTGCGGGCGCCGGCCAGCAACTGGTCGGCCACCGCCCGCCCGCCCTGCGCAACGCTGGCGTCTGCCGCCGGCAACCGCCACGGCTTGTGCGCCACCCCGCCCAGCGCCACCCGGCCGCTGCCGTCGGGCAGCACCACGGCCGCCACGGAAATCAGCGCGAACGCGTACGACGAGCGGTCACGCACCTTGCGGTAATAATGCTTGCCGCCGAGCGGCTTGGGCAGCGTGACGGCGGTGATCAGTTCGCCCGGTTCGAGCGCAGTTTCGATATGCGGGGTGTTGCCCGGCAAGCGGTGGAAGTCGGCCATGGCTATCGTGCGTTTGGCGCCATCGGCCTTCACGGTTTCCACCCGCGCGTCGAGCAGTTGCATGGCCACGGCCATGTCGCTCGGGTGGGTGGCGATGCAGGCGTCGCTGGCGCCCACCACGGCGTGTTGGCGCGAAAAGCCGCCGATGGCCGAGCAGCCGGTGCCGGGCTGGCGCTTGTTGCACGGTTGATTGGTGTCGTAAAAATACGGGCAGCGCGTGCGTTGCAGCAAATTGCCGGCCGTGGTGGCCTTGTTGCGCAATTGTGCCGAGGCACCCGCCAGCAAGGCGCGCGACAGCACCGCGTAATCCTTGCGGATGCGGGCGTCCGCGGCCAGGTCGGTGTTGCGTACCAGTGCGCCGATGCGCAGGCCGCCATCGTCCAGGGCCTCGATCTTGTCGAAGCCGATGCCGTTGACGTCGACCAGGTGGGCCGGGGTCTCGATTTCGAGCTTCATCAGGTCGAGCAGATTGGTGCCGCCGGCAATGAACTTGGCCTGCGGGTGGCGCGCATACGCGGCAGCGGCCTCGGCGGGTGTTTTGACGCGTTCGTAGCTGAAGGCTTTCATGCGCGGCTCCCGGCCACGTCGGCAATGGCGTCGATGATGTTGGAATAGGCGCCACAGCGACAGATGTTGCCGCTCATGCGCTCGCGCAGTTCGTCGGCGCTGAGCAGTGGCTTGGCGTTGAGGTCGGCGGTGACGTGGCTCGGAATGCCCTGCTTGATTTCTTCGATGGCAGACACCGCCGAACAGATCTGGCCCGGGGTACAGTAGCCGCACTGGTAGCCGTCGTGCTTGACGAACGCGGCCTGCATGGGGTGCAGCTTGTCGGGCGTGCCCAGGCCTTCGATGGTGGTGATCTTGTCGCCGTCGTGCATGACGGCCAGCGACAGGCAGGAATTGATGCGCCGGCCTTCGACGATGACGGTGCAGGCACCGCACTGGCCGTGATCGCACCCTTTCTTGGTGCCGGTCAGATGCAGGTTCTCGCGCAGCACGTCGAGCAAGGTCGTGCGGGTGTCCACCTCCACCGCGCGTTGCTGACCGTTCACAACCAATGACACCTTGTTGATGACCGGCGCCGCCGCCTGCGCTGGTGCGGCATCCATGGCAGTAGCGCCTGTGCTCTGGGCGCCCGCAACCGAAGGTACGGCAGCGGTGGTGGCGGAAATGGCGCCTGCGATCAGCAGATCACGCCGGGAAATTTTTACATCGCTGAGGTCGTTCATCATCGATTCGTCCTGTGGCTGAGTTGTTTGCGGGTCATCGCCGGCTTTTGGCCGGATGAGTCGAAAACATCTTAATCGCATTATCAGGACGACATCCGCACTGTTGACTGTGGCTATCGATAACGTAAGTACTAGTACTTATGAAGGCAAATATGGCGTGGTGAGGTCGCCGATTTCCTCGTCGGTAAAGCCGGCCTGGCGCCGCGCCTCCACGTTGAACGGGCCTTTGAGCACCGGCGCCCAGTACTGTTTCGACAGCGCCACGTACGCGGCGCGCGGTTCCAACCCGCGCTGGTCGCACAGATGCCGGTACCAGCGGTTGCCGATTTCGACGTGACCGATTTCGTCGCGCAGGATGATGTCGAGGATGGCTGCCGCCTTCAAATCGCCGGCCTGGGCAATCTTGGCGCGCATCGGCGGGTTGGCGTCGAGCCCGCGCGCTTCGAGCGTGCGCGGCACCAGCGCCATGCGCGCCAGCACGTCGTCCGTGGTCTTGGCCACCATTTCCCACAAGCTGCCATGGGCAGCGAAGTCGCCGTAGGCGTAACCGAGCGTGACCAGGTGCGCCGCTACCAGGGAAAAATGCAGCGCCTCTTCTTCCGCGACCTGCAGCCAGTCGGTGTAGTACATGACTGGCATGCCGGGGAAACGCCACAGCGCATCGAGCGCCAGGTTGATGGCGTTGAACTCGATGTGGGCCAGCGCGTGGATCAGCATGGCGCGCCCTTCCACCGTGTGCATCGACCGCCGGCCCAGGGCGGACGGCAGGACCAGTTCCGGTCGCGCCGGTCGGCCCGGAATGCCGGCATCGGCCTGCAGCACCGCAGCAGGATCGGGCTGGCATGCCCCCGCTCGCACGGCATCGGCCATGGCGTTGACGGCGGCCACTTTTTGAAACGGATCGGATTCCAGCAGGCAGGACAAGGCGCGGGCGCGCAGTTCGGAACTGGCAAGGGTGGGAGACGCGTGCATCGGGGAAGAAAGGCTATCGGCAAAGGCGCCAGTGTAGCATCCCACTATGTTCCCCAGTGACTCATCCTTGTCCTACGCGGCTACCGCACGTGCACCTATACCTCCCGTCCCGCGATCGCCGCATGATGATGCCTGTTCCTGCGCCTTGCAGGATATATCAACCGAGATCAACTGAGCCATCAACCAACAGGAGACCACCATGAGCTACCTCGACCGCGACACCTATGGCATCTACAACACGGAATACGACGACACCGACAGCGGCCCCGGCCCACGCCTGATGGGCGCCGACACCCTCATTGGCGAAGACGTCTACAACCTGCAGGAAGAAGACCTGGGCGACATCAAGGAAATCATGCTCGACATGCGCCAGGGCACCATTGCCTACGCGGTGCTGTCGTTCGGCGGCTGGCTGGGCATGGGTGACAAGCTGTTTGCCGTACCATGGCAGTCGCTGCAGCTCGACACCGTCAACAAGCGCTTCCTGCTCAATGTGTCGAAAGACCACCTGAAAAACGCGCCCGGTTTCGACAAGGATAACTGGCCCGACATGTACAGCACCGAGTTTTCCACCCAGATCCACGATTTTTACGGCACCCAGCAGGCAGTTCCCGGCGGCCGCACCGCCAGCGGCAGCGTAATGAGCGCAGGTACCGGCAGCCTGCAAAGCGATCCTGGCTATTCCAGCAGCCGTGGTTCGGGAATCGGTAATCTGTAATTACTCACCCTCTCCTCTTTCGAGCACGCGCCGGTCGCGTGCTTTTTTTTGTCGCAGTGGCGTTCTGCTGCCGACGGGGTGCGCTGGCGCACCAAAAACGGGCATTTCTTCTGGCATGTTTCTTGATATAAGAACCATGCACTCTACAGAGGGAAAGTTCGATATGGCAAAATTTTTCAATGAAATGACCGCCGACGGCCTGGCCCATAACGCCAGCGCCGAGGTACGTGAGCACTATCGCGAGTTTTGCGGCTGGCTGCAGCGCCAGTCGGCCGACACCATCGAGCGCAAGCGGGCCGAGGCCGACCTGACGTTCCGCCGCGTGGGCATCACCTTTGCCGTGTATGGCGACGATGCCGGCACCGAGCGGCTGATACCGTTCGATACCATCCCGCGCATCATTCCCGCTGCCGAATGGAAGCAGCTCGAAACCGGGCTGGTGCAGCGCGTCAAGGCCCTGAACATGTTCATCCACGACATTTACCATGACCAGAACATCGTCAAGGCGGGCCTGATCCCGGCCGAGCAGATCTACAAAAACGCCCAGTACCGACCGGAAATGCAGGGCATCAAGGTGGTGTCCGACATTTACGCCCACATTGCCGGGGTCGATATCGTGCGCGCCGGCCAGGGCGAGTTCTATGTGCTCGAAGATAATCTGCGGGTCCCATCGGGCGTGTCGTACATGCTGGAAGACCGCAAGATGATGATGCGCCTGTTCCCGGAACTGTTCGCGCGCAACAAGATCGCCCCGGTCGACCACTATCCCGACATGTTGCTCGATAACTTGCGGTCGGTGGCGCCCATGGGCATCAACGATCCTACGGTGGTCGTGATGACGCCAGGCATGTACAACTCCGCTTACTTCGAACACGCGTTCCTGGCGCAGCAGATGGGCGTGGAGCTGGTCGAGGGCAAGGATTTGTTTGTCAGCGATAACACCGTGTTCATGCGCACCACGCGCGGACCGAAACGCGTGGACGTGATTTACCGCCGCCTCGACGACGATTTCCTCGACCCGCTGGCGTTCCGCCACGATTCGTCGCTGGGAGTGCCGGGCTTGCTGTCGGTGTACCGCGCGGGCCGCGTGACGCTGGCCAACGCCATCGGTACCGGCGTGGCCGACGATAAATCGATCTACCCGTTCGTGCCCGACATGATCAAGTTCTACCTGTCCGAAGAGCCGGTGTTGAACAACGTGCCGACCTACCAGTGCCGAAAGAAAGAAGATCTGGCGTACACGCTGGCCAATCTGGGCGACCTGGTGGTCAAGGAAGTGCACGGCGCCGGCGGTTACGGCATGCTGGTGGGGCCGGCCTCGACCAGGCAGCAAATCGAAGACTTCCGCCGCCGGCTGCTGGCCAAGCCCGACGGTTATATCGCCCAGCCGACGCTGGCCTTGTCGGCCTGCCCCACGTATGTCGAGAGCGGCATCGCGCCGCGCCATATCGATCTGCGACCGTTCGTACTGTCCGGCAAAACCATTTCGATGGTGCCGGGCGGCCTGACGCGCGTGGCGCTGGAAGAAGGCTCGCTGGTGGTGAACTCGTCGCAAGGCGGCGGCACCAAGGATACCTGGATTTTGGAACGCTAAGGAGACACCATGTTAAGCCGTACCGCCGATCACCTGTTCTGGATGGCGCGCTACACCGAGCGCGCCGAAAACACGGCCCGCATGCTCGATGTCAACGTGCAAACCTGCATGTTGCCGCAATCGGATGAAGACAACGCCCAGGTGTGGCGCGCCATCCTCGGCATCTCGGAACTGCAGGAACTGTTCGACGAACACTACGACACGCCGGGCGCGCGCGAAGTCATCGACTTCATGGTGCGCGATCCGGCCAACCCGTCCTCGGTGGCGTCGTGCCTGACGGAAGCGCGCGAAAATGCCCGCGCCGTGCGCGGCACCCTGACCACGGAAGTATGGGAAATCCAGAACCAGACCTGGCTCGACATGCAAAAAATACTCAAGGGGAATATGCTGGACGACGATCCCAGCAAGTTTTTCGAATGGGTCAAGTACCGCTCGCACCTGTCCCGCGGCGTTACCCTGGGCACCATGCTGCGCGATGAGGCGGTGCACTTCATCCGTCTCGGCACGTTCCTGGAGCGGGCAGACAATACTGCGCGCATCCTCGATGTGAAATTCCACAGCGGCACCGCAGCGCCGGCGGTGCGCGACGCCATGAACCAGCGCGATTTTTATTACTGGGGCGCGCTGCTGCGCTCGGTATCGGGTTTCGAAATCTACCGCAAGGTATATCGCGACCTGATCACGCCGGCGCGCATTGCCGAATTGCTGATGCTGCGCGGCGACATGCCGCGCTCGCTGCTGGCGTGCATGGACGAAGTGGTGCACAACCTGCGCGAGGTGCGCAACGATGTCTCGGCCGATACCGAGCGCCTGGCAGGCCGGCTCCACGCAGCCCTGCAATTTAGCAAGATCGACGACATCCTGGAAGCGGGCCTGCACGACACCCTCACCCGCTTCCTGGCCGACATCAACGATCTGGGCAATCGCGTCAGCCGCGATTTCCTGGTGCCGCTGGCGGCCTGACAGCAACCCGAGAGGATATCGATGCAACTTACCATACGGCACGAAACACGCTACATCTATACGGCGCCGCTGGCCTACACCATCCAGCAACTGCACCTGACGCCGCGCAAGGAGCCGCAGCAACTGGTGCAGTCCTGGCAACTGCAGGTGCCGGGCCATGTCCACGCGTACACGGATGCCTTCGGCAACCTGTCGCACATGATGACCATGGACACCCAGCACCAGGGTCTCGACATCGTGGCCACCGGCGTCATCGACACCAGCACCCCGCTCAAGGGCCGGGTACCGAACGGCGATGCGCTGTCGCCGCTGATTTTCACCGCCCCCACGCGGCTGACCGAGGCCACCCCGAGCATCCTGGAACTGGCCGCGTCGTGCCTGCCGGACGGCCGCGCCCAATCGCGCGACCTCATGTGCCTGGCAGAGCACATCTTTGGTGCGGTTCGGTACCAAAGCGGTGCGACGGCCGTCACCACCACCGCCAGCGATGCGCTGGCCCTGGGCCAGGGCGTGTGCCAGGATCATGCCCACCTGTTCCTGGCCTGCTGCCATGCGCATGACATTCCGGCACGCTACGTGTCCGGCTACATCGATCCGGAAAACAGCGGCCACGCAGCGAGCCACGCCTGGGTCGACGCCTGGGTGGAAGACAAGGACTACCACGGCTGGATCAGTATTGACGTCACCCATGCGCGGTTGATGACCGATGCCTACTGTCGCCTGGCAATCGGCCGCGATTACGACAGCGCAGCGCCGGTGCGGGGCGTGCGCCGTGGCGGCGGTACCGAATCGATGGAAGTCATCGTGCATATTTCCACGCAATAAAGGACCACAGTTATTGCCGGGTGTAAAATAAACGTACTTTAATTAAATTAATTTCAACATGACTTACTGTGTGGCCATGCGCCTCGATGCCGGCCTGGTGTTTTTATCGGACTCGCGTACCAACGCGGGGGTGGACCAGGTTGGCACTTTCCGCAAGATGAGCGTATTCGACGTGGCGGGCGACCGCACCATGGTGATGATGACCGCTGGTAACCTGTCGATCTCGCAATCCATCCGGCAACTGGTATCGGACTACGTGAGCCCGGACGGGCGCAGCATCTGGAATGTTGCGTCCATGGTGGACGCGGCGCGACTGCTGGGCGACTGCGTGCGCCTGGTGCACGAGCGCGATGCAAAATCTCTGGCGGAGTTCGGTATCGAGTTCAACGTCAGCATCATTTTCGGTGGCCAGATCGGTGTCGAGCGTTGCCGGCTGTTCCAGATCTACTCGGCCGGCAATTTTATCGAATCACACGACGAGAACACTTATTTCCAGATTGGCGAAGCAAAATACGGCAAGCCGATCATCGACCGCGTGATCACACCCGCCACCTGCCTCGACGATGCCGCCAAGTGCGCACTGATTTCGATGGATTCGACGCTGCGGTCGAACGTCTCGGTCGGCTTGCCGCTCGACTTGCTGGTGTACGAAAACAATGCGCTGGCCGTCACCCGCTTCGTCACCATCGACGAACGCAACCAGTATTTCCAGATGATCCGCCATACCTGGGGCGACCAGTTGAAAAGCGTATTCGAAGGCCTCGACAAACCGGTCTGGGATGCGGCTCCCGAAACCTGCGACAATGTTTTGCATGCTAGCCATACCGCGAGCAAACCGATGCGCGTGGCCCCACCGGCCGGAATGGTTACAACAATCCGACCGCAAGTGCCGTTGCAAACATTGGCGCAGCAGTTTAACAACGGTCAGCAATAGTGAATTTGTGAGAAAAGTGTAACAATGTGTGCATCAGCTGGCAGGGTGTGGCGGTATCATACGCAACTCGACCTCAGGAGTGACGCATGTCCGAAGACCCCCGGTTACACACCGACGCAGCCATCTTCTCGGTGACCACCTTGCTCAAATACATGGGCAACGACGATAAGGCGCTGGCCGTCGTTACCAAGATCGTCCGCGATGCCTGCGCCCCGCGCCGGGCGCCGCTGGAACAGGCGCGCGCTGCCATCGAAGCGGGCCGCCTTACCGATGCCGGCAAAATCTTCCACGGCCTGCGCGGTTCGGTGGGCACGCTGGGCGCCAAGCGCCTGGTCGCCGCATCCCTGGCGCTGGAACAGGCGCTCGTCGATCGCGACACACCCCGCATTGCTTCCCTCCTGGCTGCGGTCGATACCGAGTACGGTCTCGTCCTCGAGCACGCGGATGCCTGGCTGCTCCAGCATCCGGCCCCATGATTGCCGGATGACACCATTAACCATTGGTTACAATTGTTACCTCGGCATTGCCTGAAGCTACCAAAAGTTGAAAAACAGCGTGCTACTATCGATATCGATGTTGACGGATCGATAGCGTTTGCGGATGCCATCGTCGTTAATCCGTGCGACGTCGCAGGTAGCGCGATTGTAAGATCGCCTGATCGGGTGGCAAGAATCGAGGGTTGTCGAGAATATGGATTTATTCAACAAGTCTGGCGTACTGGTGGCTGCAGTGCTCGTTACAGTCGGAGCGTCCATCGGCTGGCAGGCGCAGGAATCCGTGATCCCCTCTGCGACCGCGATTGAAGCGATGGCCAACCAGATCGATGCGCGCGGCCACGTGGCCGCCGAACGCCGGCTGCAGGAATGGGCCGATCTCGGGTCGCCCGTAGCCCAGCGCGAACTGGCGCTGCGTTATTTGTCCAATCCCGACAAGCGCAGCGAAGCGCTGGCGTTGTTCCAGCGTGCCGCCAACGGTGGCGATGCGCGCGCTGCCGGACTGGTAACCGTAGTGCGCAGCGGGGTCGATGTGCGCAGCAGCGGGCACGACGGGTTGCGTGGCGATACCGGCAGTGCTGCGGCGACCAGTGTTGCGCGCTCTGCCGGCCGGGTCCTGAAGGAAGCGGCCGGGGGCAGTTATGGGCCGCGATGACGGGCGCCGTTGCTGACCGGCGTTGTCCCTGCATCAACCGCAAAGCCAGGGCCGGACCCTGTACCCGGTGCGACACCATGCGGCAAGCCTGCGTAGCGATGCCGGTAGTGCCGGGTAATGCGGAGGCAGCGCTTCAGGCGCGCCGCCCCTGGTCAAGTTGCTCGATATACCAGCGCAGCGCCTGGCGCAGGCCGCGCCGCAGGTCGTGGGTGGGCGCGTAACCGAGCAACTCGACTGCCTTGGTAATGTCGGCCTGGGAGTGTCGCACGTCGCCGGCACGAAAGACCCCGTACTGGGGCTGGTGGTCGCGCAGGTGGCCGTACCGGTCCACCAGCAACTCGTGCAGCAGCAGATACAGTTCGTTTAGACTGGTACGCGCCCCTACCGCCACGTTATATACGTGGTTGACGGCAGCGCCATTGTCGGTCAGCGCTGCCAGCAGGTTGGCCTGGACGGCATTGGCGACGAAGCAGAAATCGCGGCTGCTGTCGCCATCACCGTTGATGACGACCGGACGCTGGCCGATCATGGCAGCTATCCATTGCGGTATCACGGCGGCATACGCGCCGCACGGATCCTGGCGCGGACCATACACATTAAAGTAGCGCAAACCCACCGACTGCTGGCCATAGCAGCGCGCATAGACCGCCGCGTACAACTCGTTGACATGCTTGGTGACGGCATACGGCGACAGCGCCCGGCCGATATGCGGTTCCTGCTTGGGCAGCGACGGGTGGTCGCCATACGTGGCGCTTGAAGCGGCATAGACCAGGCGCCGCACGCCGGCCAGCCGCGCCGCGTCCAGCACGTGCAGAAAGCCGCCGACGTTGATCTCGTTGCTGAGCAGCGGATCGTCGAGCGAACGCGCCACGGAGCCCAGCGCGGCCTGGTGCAGGACGAAGTCGGCGCCGGCGCACGCGCGGCGGCACACGGCGGCGTCGCGGATATCGCCTTCCACCAGCTCGAAGTTGCGCCAGGTAGCGGGACCGACCTGGGCACGCACCTGATCCAGGTTATGTCGATAGCCGGTCAGAAAATTATCGAGGCCTACCACGCGCTGCCCCAGTTCCAGCAGCGCCTGCAGCAGGTTGGAACCGATGAAGCCGGCGGCGCCCGTTACCAGCCAGCGGTACTGGCGCTGTGCAAGCTGCTCGCGCACGGCCTGGTAGGCGCCGGTGGCCGGCGTGCCATTCTGGTAATCGGCCATCACAGTCTCCACACGCTCAGGCCGCTTTCGCTCAGTGCAGTGTCGTCGAACTGCGACTTGAGGTCGATAAAGCAGCCGGAGGGAACGACCTTGGCGCGCACTTCGCTCAGCGGCCGCAAGCTCAGCGCGTGGTGCGCCACCGCGCTGATCAGCGCTTCGGCACACGGCAGTTCTTCCCAGCTTTGCAGCCGCACGCCGTACTCGTGCAACGCCTCGGCCGCGTCGGCCACCGGATCGTGGACATGCACCTGCAGGCCGTACGATTCCAGCTCATGGATCAGGTCGGCCACCTTGGAATTACGCAGGTCGGGGCAGTTTTCCTTGAACGTCAGCCCCAGCACATTGACCCGGCACCCCTTGAGCTTGAAGCCGGCGCGCACCATTTGCTTGACGGTTTTCTCGGCCACGAACTTGGCCATGCCGTCGTTGATGCGGCGCCCGGCGAGGATCACGTGCGGATGGTAGCCCAGCATTTCGGCCTTGTGCGTGAGGTAATACGGATCGACGCCGATGCAGTGGCCACCCACCAGGCCGGGCCGGAATGGCAGGAAATTCCACTTGGTGCCGGCCGCCTGCAGCACTTCGAGGGTGTCGATGTCGAGCCGGTCGAAGATGATTGCCAGTTCGTTCATGAGCGCGATATTCAGGTCGCGCTGGGTGTTTTCGATGATTTTGGCGGCCTCCGCCACCTTGATGCTCGAAGCCCGGTGCACACCGGCTTCCACCACCTGCTGGTACAGGGCGGCCACGCGGTCGAGCGTGACGTCGTCGTCGCCGGACACCACCTTGCAGATGGAGGCCAGCGTGTGCTGCTTGTCGCCGGGATTGATGCGCTCGGGAGAAAAACCCACGTGAAAATCACGCCGCCAGGTAAGGCCCGAGTGCTGCTCCAGCAGCGGGATGCAGATTTCCTCGGTGGCGCCCGGGTACACGGTGGACTCGTAAATGACCACTGCGCCCGGCTTCATGTAACGCCCCACCGACGCGCTGGCGCCCACCAGCGCGGAAAAATCGGGGTTGTGGGCGCTGTTCACCGGCGTGGGGACGGCCACGATGATGAAGTCGGCTTCGCCCAGCGCCGCCGGATCGCATCCCATTTCCAGCCAGCGCGACGCCCGGAACTGTTCGGCGCTCACTTCGCCGGCAGGGTCGATGCCCTCGCGGTAACTGGCGACCTTGCGTTCCGATAAATCGATGCCGATGGTGCGCCCCAGTGCCCCGAACGCCACCGCCAACGACAAGCCGACGTAACCCAACCCGACCACTGCGACCACGGCCACCTCTTTCATTTCGACACCTCGTTCGTAGAGCGTTGAACCTGCAGGCATATCCAGGTCATCTGGCCGATTCTACGGAGCGCACCATGCCTTCCATTGAGGTGGCACAAATGGCTGCCCATTGCCGCGCAAGGCGTGCGGCTTTGCGGGGTATCAACGATGCCGTGCTTCAAGCTCCTTAACCTAGCGCCTACCGTCCGCCCAGGAGTCTGTCATGCCGAGCTTGCGTCCGTTGCGAAATTGCGTGGTGTTTCCCTTGCTGCTGGCCGCCTGCGGCAGCGGCCCCGGCAACGATCAGCTGATGACCGACGCGCGCCAGCTGCAAGCGCGCGGCGACACCGGCGCGGCCATCATTGCGCTGAAAAACCTGGTGCAGCGTGTCCCTGCCGATGCCGATGCCAGGCTGGCGCTCGGTCGCCTGTACCTGGACACCGGCGATGTTTTGTCAGCGGAAAAGGAATTGCGGCGCGCCATGACGCTGGGTAAAGGCGCAGCCGAAGTCATGCCCGGGCTGGGCAAGGCGCTGCTGCTGCAGGGCCAGTTCGGCAAGATGCTCGACGAAATCACTGCCGATGCACAACAACCGAAACTGATGGCGTTGCGCGGCCATGCGCTGCTGGGCTTGAACCGCAATGCCGATGCCGCCGCATTGTTTGATCAAATCCTGGTGCGCCATCCCGACCACCCGGCGGCACTGGCCGGCCAGGCCCGCATTGCCTTGCAGGACGCCGACCGGGCCCGGGCGCTGGCGCTGGTGGGTCGCGCGCTGGCGCATACTCCCGACGACGTGGATGCCTGGCGCCTGCAAGGCGATCTGCTGCGGCTGCAAAACGACAACGCCGGCGCGCTGGCGGCGTATCGCCGCGCGCTGGTTCTGCATCCGGCGCTGGTGCAGGCCCATGTCGATATCGCCAGCCTGCACATCCAGGCCGGCAAGTTCGACCAGGCCCACGCCGAGCTGGCAGTGGCGCGGCGCGTGTCGCCCAACAGCCTGATGCTGCTCTACACCCAGGCGCTGCTCGATTTCCGCACGGGCAAGCTGCCAGCGGCGCGCGAGCAACTGCAGCTGGTGTTGCGCGCCGCGCCCGAGCATCTGCCCAGCCACCTGCTGATGGGCGTGGTCATGCGCGGCCTCGGCTCCTATCCGCAGGCGGACCAGCATCTGCGCAAATTCCTCGAAGCCAACCCGGGCCAGGCGTATGCCAGTAAATTGCTGGCCTCGGTATTCATGCATGGCGGCGATGCTGGCCAGGCGCTGGCCGTGATCGAACCGCTGCTGCCGCAGCACCGGCAAGATGCGGAAATGCTGGCCTTGGCAGGCGAGCTGTACCTGCGGTTGCGCCGGTTCCAGGAGGCGGCGGCGTCCTTCGAGCGCGCCAGTGCAATAGCCCCGCAGACGACCATGTTGCGCACCGCGCTGGCCATGAGTCACCTGGGCCTCGGTGACACCGGCCGCGCCATCGCCGAGCTCGAGGAAGCGGCCAGCGCCGACGAAAAATCGTCGCGCACCGGCGTGCTGCTGGTACTGGCGCAATTGCGCAGCAAGGATTATCGGGGCGCGCTGAAATCGGTGGAGCGCCTGGAAGCGCACCACGACAACAATCCGATGGTGTTGAACCTTAAGGGTGGCGTGCTGCTGCTGTTACGCGACAACGCTGGCGCGCGCGCCAGCTTCGAGCGGGCACTGAAGGCCGAACCGCTCTTCCTGCCGGCGCTCGACAACCTGACCCAGCTCGACCTCAACGAAAAGCAGCCGGAAGCGGCGCGCCGCCGGCTCGAGTCCGCGCTCCGGCGCGACCCGCGCAACCTCGATCTGATGACGGCGCTGGCCAACGTGGCCATCACCACGGGCCAGTCCACTGCGGCGCAAACCTGGCTCGAACACGCGGTGCGCCACTACCCCGACGACGTGGACGCCAGCTTGCGGCTGGCGCGCTGGCATGCCCGCAACGACGTGCCGCAGGCGTTGCAGCTGCTGCAAAAGTTGGCCGCCGGGCATCCTGCCAACGTTGCCGTGCTCACCCCACTGGCGCAGATGCAGGAGCGCGCCGGCAAGCCGGACGAGGCGATCGAGACCTGGACCCGGCTGGCGGCGTTGCAGCCGGCGGACATCGCCGTGCTGATGCGCATTGCCGACTTGCGCACCGCCGGCGGCGACTTCGACGGCGCCTCCCAGGCGCTCGGCAAGGTGCTGGCGCTGGCGCCGGCGCACGGCACCGCACAGGTGGCGCAAACCCGTCTGCTGATCCGCCAGCAGGCGTGGCAGCAAGCAACACAAGTCGTGCGCGGTTACCAGAAGGCCCGCCCAGCCGACGCCCTGCCCGTCAAACTGGAAGCCGATATCCTGTTGGCACGCCATCAGCTGTCGCTGGCGGTGGCCCTGTACCAGAAAGCCTACGCGATGCAACCGGGCGCGCCTATGCTCATTCCGCTGTACAACGCGCTGGTCCAGGCAAGGCAGCCCGAGCAGGCCAGGCAACACATGCGTCAATGGCTGATTAAGCATGACGACGACCGCACCACGCGCCTGTTTTATGCCAACAGCCTGCTGGCCGAACGCGACTTTGCGGCAAGCACCGCACAATTCGAGCAGTTGCAGCGGCTCGCGCCCGGCAACGTCGTCGTGCTGAACAACCTCGCCTGGTTGTACCAGCAGCAAAAAGACCGTCGCGCGCTCGACACCGCCGAGCAGGCGTACCGCAAGGCGCCCGACAACCCGGTGGTGCTCGACACGCTGGGCTGGATTCTCGCCGAACGGGGCCAGAGCAAGCGTGCCGAAGGCCTGTTGAAACGCGCGGTCCATCTGGCGCCGGACAATACCGACTTCCGCCGCCATCTCGATGCGGTGACGAAAAAACCGGGCGCCGGGATCGAGGGCGGACTCGCCCCCCGGCCCCTTACCGACAGCGCGGTGACGCGCGGCTAGCATGGATAACGTTGGCGCGCGGCTGGTAGCGCTGCCGGCGTGGGCCGCGCTGGCGGCTGCGCTGGCGGTCTATCCGCTGGCGGGGCATGCACTGGCGGTAATCCTGGCCTGCTACGCGGCCATCCTGTGCTGGCGTCCGGCGCTGTGGCTGTTGCTGCTGCCGGCGCTGCTCCCCAGTCTTGACCTGGCGCCGGTCACCGGCTGGTTTTTTTTAGAGGAGATCGACCTGGTGTTGTTGATCACGGTCGGTTGCGGCTACGCGCGCTACGACCGGCTGGCGCCCGGCCCGGTGGACGCCGGCGCCGGGGCAGCCAACCGGTGGCGGGCATCCGCAGCACACGCGGACGCGGCGCGCCTGCCCGCGTGGCCGCCGCTGTTTGGCGCCGGCGTGTTCCTGGTCACGGTCGCCTGCGCGATCGGCTTGTGGCGCGGCGTGCAGCCCTGGCCCGCGCTTGATGCAAATTCGTTCAATCACTATTCCAGCCCATTCAATGCACTGCGCGTTGCCAAGGGCTGGGCCTGGACCCTGCTGCTGTTGCCGCTGCTACGGCGCACCGCCGGCGCCGACCGGCAGCGCCTGCGCACCCATTTCGTGCCAGGCATGCTGGCAGGGCTGCTGCTGGTGACGGGCGCCGCGATCCATGAGCGTTATGAGTTTCCCGGCTTGTTCAATCTCTCCAGCGATTACCGGATCACCGCACCGTTTTCCGCCATGCATACCGGCGGAGCGGCGCTCGATGGCTATCTGGCGCTCTGCACGCCGCTGCTCGCGGTCTGGCTGTTCCGCCCTCGCAATGCGTGGTATGGGCTGGCCGGCCTGGCGCTGCTGGGACTGGCGCTGTATACGGGGCTGGCCACGTTTTCGCGTGGCTTGTACGCGGCATACGCACTGACCCTGCTGCTGGTGGGTGCGGCCTGGTGGACCGCAGCGCCGTCGCAGCGCACCGGCCGGCGCCTGGGCCTGGTCGTGACGGCCAGCGCCAGCGTGTTGATACTGGGGGCCGGCTGGGCCTTCAAGGATGGCTATTTCGTCGAGCGCCGTTTCGCCACGGCCAGCACCGATCTGTACCACCGCTGGCAGCACTGGCACCACGTGCTGGACCTGATGGACGACGATGTCACGACGTCGGTACTGGGCATGGGGCTGGGCAAATTCCCTGCAACGTATTATTGGCGTAACCCGTTGCACGAAACCCTGCCCACCTACCGGTACGAGGACCAGGCGGGCAATCGCTGGTTGCGCCTGGCCGCAGGCGAGTATGCCGCCGGCTACGGCGAATTGCTGCGCATGTGGCAAACCGTGCAGCCCGTGCCCGGCGCCGACTACCAGCTGGCGGTCGACGTGCGCACCAATTCGCCCATGGCATTTGTACACCTGCGGTTATGCGAACGCCAATTGCTGTACCCGGTCAATTGCACGGCCATGCCATTGCGGCGCCTGCCTGCGGGCCCGCAATGGCAGCGCCTGTCCATGCCTCTGCATGCCGGTGTGCTGGGCAGCCGGACGGCGCCGGTGCGACTGGAGCTGGCGGTGGAGGGGCAAGGCGCCACAGTGGATGTGGACAATGTCAGCCTGCGCCGGTTGGCGGATGGCGCCGAAATGCTGCGCAACGGCGACTTTACCGGGGCGAACGATTACTGGTTCTTCTCCAGCGATCGCCACCACTTGCCGTGGCATATCAAAAGCTTGCCGCTGCATCTATACTTCGAAACGGGATGGCCAGGGTTGGCCGGCGCGGCGATGTTATTGCTGGCCACTGGTGCCCCGCTGCTGCGCCGCGCGGGACAGCAGCACGCCGACGTGGACGCGGCAGCCTGGCTGGCGGCCATTGCCGGCGTGCAACTGGTGGGCAGCTTCGACAGCCTGGTCGATGTGCCCCGCATTACCGTACTGTACCTGCTGGTGCTGGGCGCTGCTGCGTTGCAAGCGGCACCGCGAACACCCGTCAAGTCTTGCCCGCCACCAGGCGACCGGTGATGCCCGGTTCGTCCCATCGGGGAAAAAAATATGGATAAAACGACCGCTCGGCTGCGTCATGTTTTTCCATCTGCCCGCCGAATTTTCGGATCTGTTCGCCCATGTAGTCGAGTTCGAGCCGCAGCAGCACGGCGGGGGCGCCCACCCGCGTACAGTCGCGCTGGCCGCCGAAATTACGGAAACCGAGCATGCGCTTGTAAAACATGACATGGCGCGGATTGACTTCGATCACGTAATCGGTGTACCCGTGAATGTTGCGGGCATAAATGTACGAAATATGGATCAGTGCGGCAAACACGCGCTTGGACACGCCTTTGTCGATTGCCAGCCGCGAGGGCTCGCACAGGCGCCGGTGCTCGCCGCGCAATTCGTCGAGCTTGTCGCGGAAGTTTTCGTCGGCCGGCAGCCCCATGTCGGTGCTGTCGAGGCACAGCGACATGGTGCCCACGGTTTCGCCGCCGGTTTCCGCAAACAGCGTGATCTTGTTTGGCGTATGGCTGGTGGTGGCGTCGATTGCATAGCCGCGCCAGCCATACATTTTTTTCAGCAGCAAACTGGCGGCTTCGCGCCGTCCTTCCGAGTTGGCCATCCGGATATGAAACACCTGCTGGTCGAGCGGATGGTCGAGCAGGGCTTCGCCCTTGCCCTCACCCACCACCAGGTCGCGCATGTCGCTTCCGGCTTCAAAGGAAATGATCGTATCGTCATAATGCACTTTTGGGCTCCAGTCTGGTCTACCGGCCAGCACCGGCAGCGGCGCTGGGCTTATGTCATCTCAGACATGAAGACTTTCAATTAAGTTCCCATAAATAAAAAAAATATGCCGGGAACTTTTCTAGAACCATCCTTCCGGTATCACGAGTATGTCGCCCGGCAAGATCGTGACATTGGCTGAAATATCGCCGTTGCGCAGCAAATCCTGCAGGCGCACCGGCAGCGCGCGCCGTTCGCCATCGACCGTGCGGATGATGTTTGCCTTGTTACCAGCGGCAAAATCGGTAATGCCGCCCACTGCGATCAGCACATCCATCAACGACATGCCTTGCCGGTAGGCCAACGCCTGCGGCCGCGCTGCCTGGCCGATCACGCGGACCTGCTGGTCGTACGGACCAACGAAGCTGGTGACGATGACCGTCACCAGCGGTTGCTGGATGTATTTTTCCAGTGCTTTTTCAATATCACGCGCCAGTTGGGTGGACGTCTTGCCCGCCGCCTGCAAGTCTTCCACCAGCGGCGTGGTGATCCTGCCGTCCGGGCGCACCGGCACGCTCAGCGACACTTCCGGGTTGCGCCACACATTGATGTTGACCACGTCGCCGGCGCCGATCCGGTAATCGACCTGCGCGGCCGGCGCCTCGGGCTGCAACAGGGAAATACTGCCGGCACAGCCGGCCAGACCGCACATTGCCGCCAGCGCCCACAGGCAGCCGGCTAATCGATGGACACGCATGATTCCCCCTTTGAATGGTCGGATATCCATGATTGGGAATTCAAGGCGAGCTCTGCTTGATGTGTCTCAACAGCCGTCGACTTACGAAAAAATCGCTGTCGGCAGCGCCCTATAATTCGAACTCCCTCAGGCAGCCACAGGAGATTCTCGATCATGGAGGAGTTGATCAGCCAGCTCGTCTCCAGCCTCAAGGGGATCTGGAAATACCGCTGGTACGCGGTATCGGTGATGTGGCTGGTGGGCCTGCTGGGCTGGACCAAGGTGGTACTGATGCCGGACGACTACCAGACCACGGCGCGGGTATTCGTCGATACCCAGAGCATCCTCAAACCGTTACTGGCCGGCATGACCAGCGTTCCCAATGTCGAACAACAGGTGTCGATCATGAGCCGCACCCTGCTCAGCCGTCCTAATGTCGAACGCGTGATGCGCATGGTCGATCTCGACGTCAACGCGCGCACGCCGCGTGACCAGCAGCGCCAGCTGGACGAGTTGATGAGCAAAATCCGCATTGGCGGCACGGCCAGCTACGATATTTATACGATTACCTACAACAATGCCAATCCACGGCTGGTACGCGATGTGGTGCAATCGTTGCTGACCATTTTCGTTGAAGGCAGCCTGAAAGGAAAAACCAGCGAAACGCGCAAGGCCGTGCAATTCATCGACGACCAGATCAAGTCGTATGAAGACAAGCTGATTCTGGCGGAAAACACGGTCATGGAATTCAAGCGCAAGCACGCCGGTTTGCTGCCGCGCGACGGCAATGACTTCAGCAGCCAGTTGCAGCAGGCAGCCGACCAGCTGAGCGCGGCCCGGCTCGAACTGCGCGAAGCGGAACAGACGCGTAACGCAATTGCCGGCCAGATCAGCGGCGACGAGCCGATCCTGGCCACCGACCCGCAACCCGCCAGTTTCGACAATCCGGAACTCGATGGCCGCATCGGTGCGCTGAACAAAAGCCTCGATGCGCTGCGCCTGCAATACACGGAATTGCACCCCGACATTGTCGCCGCGCGGCGCCTGGTGGCGCAACTGGAGACGCGCAAGGTCGAGGAAGGCAAGCTGCGCGCCGCCAGCGACCCCGGCCGCAACTACAGCCCGATGTTGCAACAATTGAAGGTGGCCCACACCGAGGCGGAAGCGCGCGTGGCCGCCATCGGCGCCCGCGTGCACGAATACAGTTCCCGCCACCAGCGCCTGCTGGACCAGGTCAGCGCGGTGCCGGAGGTGGAATCGGCGTTGGCCCAGCTCAACCGGGACTACCTGATCAACAAGGAAAACTACGAGAAACTGATCGGCCGGCGCGAAGCGGCCAAGCTCTCGGGCGACCTTAGCTCCACTACCGACATGATGACCTTTAAAATCATCGATCCACCGACCTTGCCGCTCACACCCAACGGCCCCAACCGGCCCCTCCTCTCCACCCTGGTGCTGGGCGGCGCCCTGCTGCTGGGCGTGGCTGCGGCGCTGCTGGTCAGCCAGATCCGTCCTACCTTCCTTAGCCCGGGGGAACTCGGTGCGCGCACCGGTCTGCCGGTGCTGGGCACGGTGGCCATGAACTGGACCGACCACGAACAACGCAAGCGCCGCCGCGCCAACTTTGGCTTCGGCGCGGCGCTCGCCGGCCTGCTACTGGCCTATGGCGCGGTGCTCGCCGGCACGGCCCTGCGCTAGGAGACCACCATGGAGCCATCCAATTCGCGGCATGTGGAACTCGACCTGGCGCGGCTGGCCAGCCTGGGCATGGTCACCCACGACGGTGGCCGCACTGCGGTAGCAGAGGATTTTCGCGCCATTAAGCGCCCGCTGCTGCGCAATGCCCGGGCCGAACCGGGTTCTCCCCATGACCGGCATGCACAGCCTATCCACCATGGCAACCTGATTGTAGTAACTAGCGCCCTGCCCGGCGAGGGCAAGACTTACTGCGCCATCAACCTGGCGATAAGCATCGCCACCGAGATGGACATCACGGTGATGCTGGTCGATGCGGACGTAGCGCGGCCCTCGGTGCTCAAGGTGCTGGGCCTGCCGGCGGCGCCGGGCCTGATGGACGTCTTGCTGGGAGAACAACCGGACCTGGCCGACGTGATACTCAAGACCAATATCCGGACCCTCAGCATCTTGCCTGCCGGCCGTCCCGACAAGCACGCGACCGAGCTGCTGGCCAGCCGGGGCATGAGCCGGCTGCTGACCGATATCGCCGAGCGGTACGCGGACCGCATCGTGATCTTCGACTCGCCGCCGCTGCTGCTGACCACCGAAGCGAGCGTGCTGGCCGCGCAGATGGGACAGGTGGTGATGGTGGTCGAATCGGAGCGCACCACGCAACACGCGGTCAAGGATGCGCTGCAGCGTATCCAGCACTGCGCCAACGTCAACCTGGTTTACAACAAGAGCCGCGCTTTTGCCGAGGCCAAATACTATGGCTATTATGATTAGGCTGACCGTGGCCCTGCTGATCCTGCCACGGATGGCCGGCGCTGTCGACTGGACCGTGGTGCCCAGCGTGCGCCTGCGCGAAAGCTATACCGACAACGTCAACCTGGCACCGTCCGGCCTGGCACAGGGCGAACTGAGCACTGAAATCGCGCCCGGCATCGCCGTCACCGCCAGCGACGGCGAGCGGCTGCAACTGGCGCTGTCGTACGCACTGCACAAGGTGGTTTACCAGCGCCGCGCCGACCGCACCAGCCAGCAGCTCGACGCCACCGGGCATGCGCAGGTGCTGCCCGGCTGGCTCTATATCGATGCCCGCTCCAGTATCAGCCTGCAAGCCATTTCCGGCTTCGGGCCCCGGCTGGTCGATCCCACCCAGGTAACCAACAGCGAAACCGTGCGCGCCCACAGTGCCAGCCCGTATTTGCAGCATTATTTTCGTGGACTGGCCACGGCCACGCTGCGTTACGACGTCCAGCGCGTGGCCAGCGGCCAGTTGCTGCGCGTGAACAGCAATGGCGCCCACCTGCGCCTGGTCGGCGACAACGGTGGCCGTGGCTGGAACTGGGACCTGCTGCTCGAGCGCCGGCATATCGACGACCGTGCGCTGGCGCCGGTCACCATGACCGACGCTGCGCTCACGCTCGGCTACCCGTTGCATCCGGCGCTGGGCGTGTCCGTCACCGGTGGCCGCGAAAAAAAGGACTACCACGCTACCAGCCGCCAGCCCGAGGGCAATTACTGGTCGCTGGGCGGCAGCTGGACGCCGTCGCCGCGCACCCGCGTGGCTGCCAGTATCGGCCGCCGCTATTTCGGCAAGACTTATTCGCTCGACGCCGCGTATCGCCTGCGCAGTTCGGTGTGGACGGCGACGTATCACGAAGAGATCAGCACCATGCATGCGCAATTCTTCAGCATCCGGCCTACCGGTCTCAGCGACTTTTTGTACCAGTTATGGGAAACCAGGATACCGGATCCGCAAAAGCGCCTGCAAAGCATCAAGGTATTTCTGCTGATCTCGCAATTGCTGGGCACCGACGGCAATGTCAATTTTTTCAGCCACCGATATTACCTGCAAAAGTCATTGCGCCTGGCCGCCGTGTACAACGGCACGCGTGGCGCGCTCGCGTTCAACCTGGCGCGCGTGGACCGCACGGCGCAAACCAGCAGCGCCGTCGACAGCATCCTGACCGGCCCCGACGAACTGGCGCTGGAAGACCGCACGCGCCAGAGCGCCGCCCAGGCCGGGTGGAACTGGCGCTTGTCGCCGCGCACTGGCCTCACTGCGGGCGCCAGCCACAGCCGGGCGAAATCCCTGGTCACGCGGCGCCAGGATCGCAACAGCGTGATCGCCGTCACGCTGTCCCATCAGCTGCGCGCCGGCATCAGCACCGACGTTCACGTGCGCCACAGCCGCCACTCGAGCAATGCCGGCGGAAACTACCGCGAAAACGGCGCCGGCGCCGCGCTCACCATTGCCTTTTGACGGAACCCGCCATGTCCGACCTGCCCCGCATCGTCTGTGTTGTTGCCGCCCGCCCCAATCTGATGAAGATGGCGCCGATTCTGCATGCTTTTACCGCCCCCGGCATCATGGCGCAACCGGTGCTGGTGCATGCGGGCCAACATTACGATGCCGACATGGATAGCGATTTTTTCAGCACGCTCGATCTTGCCGCACCAGATTTCCGGCTCGAAGTCGGCTCCGCTACCCACGCCGTGCAGACGGCCGAGGTCATGCGCCGGTTCGAGCCGGTGCTGGACCAGACCGCGCCGGCCGCAGTGCTGGTCGTGGGCGATGTCAACTCCACGCTGGCGTGCGCGTTGACGGCGGCCAAAAAAAATATCGCCGTATTCCACGTCGAAGCGGGGCTGCGCAGCAACGACCGGTCGATGCCCGAGGAAATCAACCGCGTGCTCACCGACCAGGTAGCCGAACTGTTGTTTACCAGCGAGGCCAGCGGCACCAGCAACCTGCTGCGCGAAGGCGTGTCCGCCAGCCGCATCCATTTCGTCGGCAATGTGATGATCGTTACCTTGCGGCGCCGGCTGCCGTCAGCGCCGCCGGTAGCGCAGGTGCTGCGCGACGCCAACCTGGCCGGTTTTCTTGCCGACGGCGCCCCGTATGCCTTGCTCACCCTGCATCGGCCTGCCAATGTGGACCAGCCCCAACGCCTGCGTGCCTTGCTTGACGCTGCCGCCCGGCTCAGTGCGGATGTACCGGTGCTGTTCCCCCTGCATCCGCGCACCCGCGCGATGATCCGCGAACATGACCTCGCTGGCCTGCTCGATGCGCCGGGGCTGGCCTGCATGCAACCGCAACCCTACCTGTCCATGCTGTCCCTGATGCAGGCGGCGCGCATGGTATTGACCGATTCCGGCGGGGTGCAGGAAGAAACCACCGCGCTCGGCGTGCCGTGCCTGACCCTGCGCGAGAACACCGAGCGGCCGATCACTGTCACCGAGGGCAGCAATGCCATCGCCGGCCGCGATCCGGCCGTGATCCTGGCGCTAAGCCGCGACATCCTGCGCTACGGCGGCAAGGTCGGCCGCATCCCGCAGTACTGGGATGGCCATGCAGCCGACCGCATCGCGGTAGTCATCAATGCCTGGCTCACCCGAAGGCACCGGGGGCAGGCATGAGCGTGGAGCTGGCCGTCGCCCGGCGCGCCGCGCCACCGGCGCCAGCCGCCGCGCCGGCCGTGCGCCGGCCCCAGCGGGGCGGATGGGCCGTGGCGGCGGCGCTGATCGCGCTCGGCGTCCTGCATGGTGCGACGCTGCTGTCGATGTGCGAGGTCTGGCTGCGATCGGCCACGTTTGCCCACGGCCTGGTCATTGCACCACTGTCCGCCTGGTTAATCTGGCGCCAGCGCCCGCTGTTGCGCCAGTTGCCGGTCCGACCCGCGCCGCTGGCGCTGCCGGTACTGGCCGGGGTGGGAGCGGTGTGGCTGCTGGCCGCCGTCGCCAATGTCCAGGTACTGCAACAGTTGTGCGTGGTACTGATGATAATCGCGACGGTGGTAGCGGTACTCGGGATAAGGATCGCGCGGGCGCTGGCTTTCCCGCTTGCCTATCTGTTGCTGGCCGTGCCGTTCGGCGAAGTGCTGATCGCGCCGCTGATCGATGTGACCGCCGGTTTTTGCGTCGTGGTGCTGCAAGCGCTGGCCATTCCTGTTTTCCGCGAAAACAATTACCTCACATTGCCCACCGGTACCTGGTCGGTGGTCGAGGCGTGCAGCGGCCTGCGGTACCTGATCGCTTCGGTCGCGCTGGGTTCCCTGTATTCCTACCTGACTTATCGCAGCATATGGCGCCGGCTGGCCTTCGTCGGCGTTTCGCTGCTGGTACCAGTCGTTGCCAACGGCATGCGCGCGGCCATGATCGTCGTGCTGGGTCACTGCAGCGGCATGACGGTGGCGCTCGGTGTTGACCACGTGATTTACGGCTGGGTATTCTTCGGCGTGGTGTCGCTGCTGCTGTTCTGGATCGGTGCACACTGGCAACAAGCGGCAGCCCCACCGGCGCCGGACTTGCCGCCGGCGGCCGTTGCAGGCCAGCAGTTGCTACGGCACACCACAGCGCCGCGCCTGGCGGCAATCACCGCCGCCACCATTGCGGTCAGCGCCGTCTGGCCCGGCCTGGAGCTGCTGGCCGCAGCACGCACCACGGCGCCGGTGGTGTCCGGCGCCGCGTTGCGCCTGGCGCCGCCGCCACCGCCGTGGCGCGCCAGCCCGATGGCCGCCACCGACTGGCACGTGCTGCACCAGGGGCAGCCTGTGCGCTGGTCCGCCAACTACGTGGACCCGCGCAGCGCGCGCACCGTTTCGCTGCAACTGACCTGGTATCGTCACCAGCGCCGCCACGACGAACTGCTGGCGCCGGCACCACGGGTGCTGGTCGCGGGCTTGCCGCGCTGGCATGCCACACCGCTGGGCCAGCGCGAGGTCGAACTGGGCGGCCACCGGATGCGCGTGGACCAGACCATCGAACAATCGCCGCACACCAAGCTGCTGGTGTGGCGCTGGTACCGCCAGCGGGGTGTCGACACCCCCAGCGCCATGCTGCTCAAACTGCTCACCGCGAAACACAAACTGCTGGGGGAAGACGAGAGCGCAGCTGAAATTGTTGTCGCGTGCGCCTATGACGACGATCCGGCATCGGCCAGGGACGCCATGACGGCGCTGCTGCAAGCGATGCTTCCTGCCATCGACCAGGGACTGCGTGATGTCGCCCGGTAACCGCAGCACCGGCCCCGATCGCGGTTACCGTCGCCTGGCGGCCACCTGGACCACGCCCACCACCGGACCGGAAAGGCAGGCGACATGAGCTGGCGCATCCTGCATATCCTCGATCACTCGCTGCCGCTGCACAGCGGCTACACCTTCCGCACGCTGGCCATCTTGCGCCACCAGCGCGCGCTGGGCTGGCACACGATACAGCTGACCGGGCCCCGCCAGGGCGGCAGCGGCGGCGAGCACTTGGTCGATGGCTGGCATTTCTTCCGGACCCGCCCATGTGGCAGCTGGTGGGCGCGCCTGCCGGCGCTGCGCCAGCTGGGCGTGATCGCCGGCCTGTGCCGCCGGTTGCGGCAGGTGGCGGTGCGCGAGCGGCCAGACGTGCTGCACGCCCACTCGCCGGCGCTCAATGCAGTGGCCGCACTGCGCGTGGGTCGGGCGCTGGGCATCCCGGTCGTGTACGAGATTCGGGCATTCTGGGAAGATGCGGCGGCCGACCATGGCACCAGCCCGGCGGGCGGCCTGCGCTACCGGCTCACGCGCGCGCTCGAGAACTACGTGCTGCGCCGGGTGGATGCGATCACCACGATCTGCGAGGGACTGCGCGCGGACCTGATCGCGCGCGGCGTGCCTGCGGCCAAGGTCACGGTGATTCCGAACGCGGTGGATGTAACGCAGTTCGGCGGCACGCGCGTATCGTGTGGCATGCTGGCCCATGAACTGGGACTGACCGGGCACCTGGTCCTCGGCTTTATCGGCTCGTTCTACGCCTACGAGGGTTTGAGCCTGCTGATCGCGGCGCTGCCGAAGATGCTCGACAGCGTGCCGTCGCTGCAGTTGCTGCTGGTAGGCGGCGGCCCCGAGGAGCAGGCGCTGCGCGTGCAGGCGGCACGACTGGGCGTTGCGCACCGCGTAAAATTCGCCGGTCGGGTAGACCATGGACGGATCGGGGCGTACTACGCGATGATCGATATCATGGTTTACCCGCGCCTGGCGATGCGGCTCACGGACCTCGTCACCCCCCTCAAGCCGCTGGAGGCGATGGCGCAAGGCCGGCTGGTGGTCGCTTCCGACGTGGGTGGCCACCGTGAACTGATCGACCATGGCAAAACCGGCGTCCTGTTTGCGGCCGGGGATGCCGATGCGCTGGCCGAGCAGGTGGTGGGGCTGCTGCGCCGGACGGACACCTGGCCCGTGATGCGCTTGCAGGCACGGGTGCACGTGGAACAGCAGCGCAGCTGGACCGCCAGTGTGGCGCGCTACCGACCGATTTACCAGTTGTTGGCGCCACGATGAACCAGCTACTTCCCCCCGCCCTTGCCGCCTTGTTCGGCACCGCGTTGACGTTGATCCTGGCGCTGGTGATCTACGTGCTGCACAAGCTGCGCCGGGCACACTTGTTGCTGCATGACGTGCGCGATAATATCAACCGCGCACACGCGGTACAGTTTCGCCAGCTCGAAGCATTGCAAGGGCTGTACGCCGAACTTGCTCCGCAGTGCAGCCTGCCGCCCACGCGCGGCTGGGCCGGATCCCCCGATTTCCTGCTCGAGTTATGCCGTCACACCCGCACTGCTCGCCCCCAGGTCGTGGTCGAGTGCAGCAGCGGCGTGTCGACCGTGGTACTGGCGCGTTGCCTGCAGCGCAACGGCACCGGCATGCTGTACAGCTTCGAACATGACCACGACTACGCCCGAGAAACGCGGGCGCACTTGCAGCGCCACGGCCTGCAGGACTGGGCCCGCGTGCTCGACGCGCCGTTGATCCCCCACCAACTCGATGGCGAGGACTGGCCGTGGTACCACCTGGCGGCGCTGCCTGCCGGCGCGAAAATCGACCTGCTGGTGATCGACGGGCCGCCCCAGGCCACGCGCAGGCTCGCGCGCTACCCGGCCGGGCCGCTGCTGTTCCCGCGCCTGGCACCCGGCGGCGCGGTGTTTCTCGACGATGCCCATCGCCCCGACGAGCAGCAGGCGCTGGCGCGCTGGCGCGCAGCATTCCCGCAGCTGCAGCAATCGGATCTGGCCTGCGAAAAAGGCTGCGCGGTGCTCAGCGTGCCGCCACGATCTGCCTGACCAGCACGGTCTCGACCGGGTGTTCGGCATGGTAGCGGTCGCGCGCTACGCGCTGCCGCACCTGGTGCAATGCCACCGTTTGCGGCACCAGCTCCACGCCGAAATCGCCGTCCGCCCCCACGCTGCCTTGGCCCGCCAGCTGCGCCAGGATTGCATGGCCGACCTTCACGCGGTAATGCGAGGGTTCCCAGAAATAGGCCATCGTTTCGGCGCCGCCAGCCTGCGGTATCGGCTCGGTCGTGATGCGGTTGAAACCGGAAAAATCAAAGATGCGGGCATCGCAGCCCTGGTCGCGCCGACGCTCGAACAGCTCGGCCAGGGACCGCTGCCATTGCTCCATAGCCGGCCATTTTCCTGCCCAGTACAAGGCGTCGAGCGTCATCGCGTGGGTGGGATTGACGTACACGCGCACCTGCACGCCCGTCCGACACAGGGCGGCGATGCCATGCCCGAACGCTGCCGTGGCGTCCGGCGTCGGACCGGCGCCGCGGATAAACTCGCGCACCCGGGGTACGACCGCGCCGCGCGTACCACCCCAGCCGTCGATGCGGTCGCGTACGCACACCTCGTCGCGCTGGCCGCGCAGCGCCAGGCTCGAACGGCACACCGCGCCCATCGTACCGCGCAGCAGGCGCACGGTATCGAGCGTCATGTCGGTGCTGATTGCGCGCTTGGCATCGATCAGTTTGCGGCGCCATAAATACCAGCGATCGGTGGCCACCAGCGCGCGGTCAAAGTCGGTGTTCCCGACTTCCATGGAAAACGACGGCGCATCGATCCCCCAGATCACCAGCGCCGGCGGTCCCACCTGCGCCGCGTGCGTCACCATGGCCAGCGCATCGCCCAGCGAAGCGCCGGACAAGGCGCCGTTGAACACGACGCTGCCCGCAAACGGCGCCGCATCGGTGGGCAGGCCCAGCTCGGTGCGCGAGTTACCCGCATACAGCACGTCGGGCTGCAGCCGCGCCAGCGCATAGGTTTTGCCCCAGGCGCCCAGCTTTTCGCGCGCCGGTCGCAATTGCCGTACCTGCGCCGTATCCCACTGGTGGATTAGGTAAGGGTCGACCTGGTAATTGACCATGGCGACGACAGCCAGGACGGTCAGGCTGGTCGTGCCGAATGCGGTGACATACCGCCGCCATACGGCGCTGGAGTGGAGGGCCATGGTCAGAACTGGAAGTAGAGGAATTCGCTGACGCGGTTCATGCTGAACGCGCAGCCGAGGAACAGCAGCGCCAGCGCCATGCTCCAGCCGGGCGTGGGCTGCCAGCGCCATGGCCAGCGGCCGTCGCTGCCGGCCACGCGTTCGAGCGCGGGTCTGTAGCGGCGGAAAATCTGCTGCGTGTTGGGGGCCAGCCAGGCCAGCAGGCAGGCCACGGCCAGGGTGGGCACGGCGATGCCGCCAAAGTCGATCCACCGGACGCCGGAGAATGCCAGGTCGATGTCGAGCCCGAGCAAAGGCTGGCCGTACGCCGCCAGCCCGCGCGGCAAGGCAATGCCGTTAGCGCCCGCCATGCCCTGCCAGATGTCCACCGCCGTGGCCAGGTCCGGCGCCCGGAACACCACCCAGGCCAATACCACGGCGAAGAATGTCAACGGCCGCGCCCACCAGCACCGGTTGCATCCGTTGCGCCAATTCCGCCGCCCACGCCGGGCCTGCCAGCCGTGGTGCAGCACCAGGTACATACCGTGCAGGCCGCCCCACACCACGAAGGTCCAGCCGGCGCCGTGCCACAGGCCGCCCAGCAGCATGGTAAGCATCAGGTTGCGACAGCGGCGCGCCGGGCCGGCGCGGCTGCCGCCGAGCGGCACGTACAGGTAATCGCGCAGGAAGCGCGACAGGGTCATGTGCCAGCGGCGCCAGAAGTCGCTGATATCGGCCGCCTGGTATGGCGAATTGAAGTTTAGCGGCAGGCGCACGCCGAACAGCCGCGACAGGCCGAGCGCCATGTCGGAATAGCCGGAAAAATCGAAGTACAGCTGCATCGTGTACGCCAGCGCGCCGATCCAGGCTTCGACCAGCTGCGGCTGTGCTCCGGGAGCGAATACCGGCGCCACCAGCACCGACAGCGGATCGGCCAATAACACTTTTTTCGCCAGTCCGACGACGAAAATTGACAGGCCCACCGCAAAATCAGCAGCGTTGGGCCGTGCCCGCTGCGCGAACTGCGGCATCATTTCCTTGTGATGCAGGATCGGCCCCGCGATCAAATGCGGAAAGTAGCTGACGAACAAGGTGTAATGCAGCAGGCGATACTCGCCCGCCTGTCCACGGTAGCAATCGACCAGGAAGGCCAACTGGGTGAAGGTGAAAAACGAGATCCCGACCGGCAGCATGATGTCCCAGCCGGGCACTGGCCAACCGCTGACATCGGTCACAGTCGCGAGGAAGAAATTTGCATATTTGTAATAGGCCAGCAACGCCAGGTTGGCCGCCAGCGCGCCCACCAGCCACTGCTTGCGGTGCGTGATGGCTGCCGCGAGGCGCAAGCCGCACCAGTAATTGAACAGGATCGATGCCAGCAGCAGCGGCAGGTAGCGGCTGTCCGAGTAGCCGTAAAAAAACAGTGATGCCAGCGCCAGCCAGCCTATGATCCACGTGGGGCGCCAGAGTGCGAGCCACAGGTAGCCAGCCAGCACCACCGGCAGGTACAGGAATAAAAAGCTGAACGAATTAAACAGCACGGCGCAGCTCCCGCCCACCTTGTGCTTGCGCGTGCACTTCGCCGTAGCACTGCGCCAGCTGGCGCGCCACATATTGCCACGTGTAGTGCTCAACCAGTGCCCGCACTTGCCGGCGGTCCGGCGGCACGGCCAACCAGCCCGCAACCGCATCCGTCCAGGCCGCCATGTCCTGGGCGCGCAGTTGGCGTAACGCGAAGGCGCTGTGCGGCAACTGCAACGCACTGCCGATGGTCATGACCGCCGGCGTGCCCGCAGCCAGCGCCTCGAGCACGACCAGCGGAAACACCTCGCCCTGGCTCGGGAGCGCTAGCACGGCCGCGGCAGCGTATGCACTGGCCAGCAGCGGATCGTCATGGGCCAGTTGCCCGAGGTGCCGCACGTGGGTCAGGCGCAGCAGTTGCTGCAGGTACGCGTGGTGTTGCGGCGGGGCGCTGCCCGCCAGCACCACGGCCACGCCCAGGGGAGCAAGCGCCTGCGCCAGCGCCAGCTGGTTTTTATAGGGAGAGATCGCCCCGACCATCAGCACGAAGGGGCCGCCGATGCCCGTGCGGCGCAGGAACAGCCCGGGCGACGCCTGAAAAAACCGCCGGTCCACGCCGTTGGCCAGTATCCGGATCTTGTCCGGTGCGGTACGAAACCCATCGATGATGGCCGTGCGCTCGGCCGCACCAAGCGCGATCACGCACGACGCCATTTGCAGCGCGCGCTTGGTCTGGGCATAACTGGTCTGCACATTCCAGCCCGTGAGGCGCCCGGTCAGGCGGTCCGCAAGGCGCGCGCACGCGCCGCCGGATCGGCTCCAGGCGGGCGATACGAGGGCCGACAACACCACCGGTATTCCCAGCTCGGCCGCCAGTTCGACCACCCGGTAATTGCCATTGATGGCGGAGAACACATGCAACACGTCGTAATCGGCCAGCGGCTCGCGGTTGGGATCGACCAGCCCGACTTGCAGGTCGGGGTTGCCGAGCGCACGCAAGGCCTCCAGCGTGGCGCGCACCTGCACTTGCAACCCGCCTTCGCGCTGGAACAACATGGGATAGGACAACAGGCCGACGCGCATGGCATTTCCTTTATGGTTGATGGTGGCGCCACGCCAGCGCCCGGGCCTTGGCCAGCAGAGGCCGTCCTTCCGCCGCCAGGTCATGGTCGAACAGCAGCACCGCAGCCAGCCACAGGAGCAGCGTGCCGGCGGCGCCGGCCAGCAGTTGCTGCGCCATGCCATCGCACCAGCCCGGCACCAGCAGCGCACCTGCCAGGCTGCACACGGCCACCAGCGCACTTTTGCGCACGGCAACTACCAGTTGCCCCGCCCGCAAGCCGTTGAGCCGGCGCAGCACCCGATACGTGAGCCAGCTGCGGAACACGGCGCCGGCCACCACCGCCCACGCCACTGCAACCACTCCGAACGGCGCTGCCAGCACCAGTGCGGCGATCCGCACCGGTACTGCCATGGCATCGAGCCGGGCCTGGGCGCCTACTTCCCCCATGGCCACGAACAGGTAGCGTGCCATGCTGAACATGCTGTACAGCGCCGATCCCAGGCAAATCACGCGGATCAGCGGCACGGCAGCATGCCACTGGTCGCCATACAGTGCCCGCACGATGGACGGTGCCAGCAGCGCCACAAAACCGAAAAACGGCCACGCCAGCGCCGTCACATAGCTGGCAGTGCGCAGGTACATTGCCTGCAGGTCGGCGCCGGCGCGTGCCTGGGCCGAATACAGCGGGAAGATCACCGGTGACACCGCCGCCGTGACCAGCTGGTTGAACACGTTGATGACGCCCATCGCCTTGCCGAACAGGCCCACCTCGGCTACGCCGATCAACTTGCCGATAATCAGGTCAGGCGCGGCCACGCCCGCCTCGTCGATCACGGTACCGCCCGTGCTGACGGCGCCGAAGCGCCAGATCGCGCCCACGCCGCGCCAACCGGGCAGCCACGGCAGCATGCGTGGCCGGCACGCCGCGCTGGCCAGCAGCGCCGCCACGGTGCCGGCCACGGCGCCCCATACCAGGCTCAGGTGACCGAAGCCGCGCCACGCCAGCCATACCGCGCACGCCAGTTGCGCTGCGGTCTGAGTAACGTTGATCAGGAAGATGGCGCCAAACCGCAGTTGCCGCCGCAGGCAGGGCAAGACCAGGGCACTGAACGGCAACAGCAGGAAATTGACCGCCAGTAGTTGCACCACTGTTTGCAGCTGCGGCTCGCCGTAAAATGACGCCACCACCGGGCCGCTGCCAAACACCGCCGCCGCCAGTGTCCAGCCCACCAGCAGGTTGACCGTTAGCGCTGCCCGCAAGTTGGCCGGCGTGAGCTGCGGTTGCTGTACCAGGTAAGCGCCCACGCCGAAATCGCGCAGCACCTGCAGTAGCCCGGCCAGCACGGCGCCGATTGCGTACAGGCCCACCTCGGCTGGCGTCAACAGGCGCGCCAGGACCATGGCACCGGCTGTATTGAGCACCAATAAAATATATTTTTCCGCGAACGACACCACGAACGACCGGCGCGCGCGGCCAGCACCCGGGTGCTCAGACCAGGTCGGCATAAAAATCCCGCACTTGCTGGCACACCACGTCGAGTCCGTACCGTGCCTGCGCTTGCACCCGGCCGTGCGCTCCCATGGCGGCGCGCCGCGCCGGATCGGCCAGCAAAGCGGCAACGATCGGTACCGATGACTTGATATTGCCGGGCGCCACCAGCAAGCCTGCCTTGCTGCCGCGCAGCAGATCGGCGTTGCCGGGGACGTCGGTCGCCACCACCGGCACCCCGCAGGCCATCGCCTCCGCCGTGGCAATGCCGAAGCCCTCGTTGCGGCTCAGCAGCACGTGCAGGTCGAGCGCCGGCATCAGCGCTGCGACGTCGTCCACAAAGCCGGTAAACAAGATGCGATCGGCCAGCCCCATGCGCGCCGCCTGCGTGCGCAACTGCCCTTCCAGCGGCCCGGATCCGGCCAGCACCAGGTACAAATCGGGAAACCGACGGCGTAACATGCCAAACAGCGCCAGCACGGTAGCGGGCTGCTTTTGCGGCGCCAGCCGTGCTACGGAGCCGATCACCAGTGCGTCCTGCGGCACGCCCCAGCGCGCCCGGGCCGTGCGCCGGGCTGCCTGGTCGGGGCGAAAGCGCTCCACGTCGACCGGGTTCGGTATTACCGCCAGTTTCACGCTCGGCGCCAGGTACGGCCGGTAAATTGCCAGGAAGTGCGTCATGGCCGAGTCGGACACGGCGTAGACACCACGCACGCCGGCCAAGGCCTCCTGCAGCAGCGGCTCATGCCAGCGCTGCACCGCGGCTGGCGCAAAGGCGTTGTGAACGCTGATCACCGCGGGCACCCGGCAGTGGGCTGCGAGCCACAACACGGAAGCGCCATAATGGGTCCAGCAGAACGCCACGTGCACCAGCACCGGGCGCAACGCGCGCAGCCGGGCCGATGCCAGCCAGCGCGCGCGCCACAACTGGCGGCGGCGCCCGGACCATTGTTCGAAAAACGTGGGCGGATCGAAGACGGCCACGTGGATTTGTTCGGCCGCCAGTTGCTGCGACCAGGTGGCCAGACCGTCAAACGGCCGCAGGGCCAGCACACCAGCGTAACCGGCGGCCTGTAAATAGCGCACTTCCTGCGCCATGCGCAATTCCATGCCGCCCAGGGCGCCCGAATAGCTGGTGACGACGATCGTGGGCGCCAGCGGGCGCCTGCCCCGCCACGCTTCGCGCAGGTAACCGGACCAATACGCGCGATCCCAGCGCGCCAGCACGGCGGCGTCGGCATTGCGCCGCAACCGGGCCAGCCACCAGCCGCCCAGCGCCGACAGGTACCGCCGCCACATCCAGCGCGGCGCCCCCGCCAGTTCCGCAAAGATCCCGGGCCGGTCCTGCCGGTACTGGCCGCGGCCGAACCGGCGCGCCTTGTCCAGCACGTAGTCCAAGGTCAGCTGCCGGGCCCGTACATGGTGCGCGACTTGCGGCGCGGGACTGTGCCAGCTGCGAAAACCGACTCGCGCCACGCGGCGCGCGAACTCGGTTTCGCTGCCCATGGCATAGTCGCCTTTTCCCGGACCGACCGACACATCGAAACGGTGCCCGGCCAACGGTACGGCACCGCGTACTGCCATGTTCGCGCCCCACACCAGGCCCGGAAACACCGGCCCTGCCGCCAGGTCGGGCGCGGTCAGGCCGTAGGTCAGGCCGAGCGGCACTAGCCGTAACAGCCACGCGGGCGGCGTCGTGGCCCAGTCAGCGACGATGGCGCCACCGAACACCGCGTAGCGCGGCTGCGCCGCTGCCACGGCCTCCCACTGGCGCAACCAGTCGGCGGCAGGGATGGCGTCATCGTCGGTAAACACCAACAAATCGTCGGCCAGCGTACCGGTCAGCACATGGTCGAGCGCGAGATTGAGGGCGCGGTTCTTGCCCCGTTGCGGTTGCTGCAGGATGTGTAACGGCAGCCGGGAAACATGCTGCACCAGGATGTCGGCAGTGGCATCGGTACTGCCGTTGTCGACAATGACCAGGCGCCACGGCTGGACGGGCGCCAGCAGCTGGCTGTAAGCGTCCAGCACGCGGGGCAGCGTTGCAGCGCCATTATGAGTCGCCATGAGAACAGTCAACAAGGGCGCCGCTCCTCTGCACTAAGATTGCCACGATAAAAATCCAGTGTACTGACAGGCTCAGGCGGTAAATTGAGCCGCATCAACGCCTGCCCCCCCATGCGCGACATCCTCGTTACCCTGATCGTGATCGCCAGCCTGCCGCTGATCGTCCGCCAACCCGTGAACGGGGTCCTGATGTGGGTGTGGATCAGCGTGATGAATCCGCATACCCAGGGCTGGGGGTTTGCTACCACGTTTCCGTTCGCCCTCGTCATCGCCGTCGCCACGCTGTTCAGCGTGGCCATCGCGCGCCAGCCCAAGACCCTGCCGGCCGCAGGGGTAACTTGGACCCTGGTCGCGTTTATCTTGTGGATGAATGTCACCACCGTGTTCGCGATCTTTCCCGGGCCATCGCTGGTGCAATGGAACAAGGTCATGAAAATCATGTTGATGAGCTTGGTAACCATGATGGTGATCCGCCGCCGCGAGGACATCCAGCGCCTGGTCTGGGTGCTGACCCTGTCGCTCGGCTTTTATGGCGTCAAGGGCGGCGTGTTCACGGTGCGCAGTGGCGGCGAAGACCGCGTCTGGGGGCCAGAGGGCACGTTTATCGGCGATAACAATGCGCTGGCGCTGGCGCTGATCATGACCATCCCGTTGATGCGCTACCTGCAGCAAAGCAGCGACAAGCGCTGGGTATGGCACGCGATGAACGGCATGATGCTGCTGTCGGCGTTGGCGGCACTCGGATCCTACTCGCGCGGCGGCCTGCTGGCGATCGCCGCCATGGTGCTGTACATGTGGCGCCAGAGCCGCCACAAGATGGCGACCGGCCTGTTGCTTGCACTCCTGACCCCGCTGGCATTGCTGTTCATGCCCGAGCGCTGGAGCGAGCGCATGGACAGCATCGGCAATTACCAGTCCGACGATTCCGCGCAGGGCCGCATCAATGCCTGGTACATGGCCTACAACCTGGCCTGCGACCGCTTCTTCGGCGGCGGCTACGAGATCGCCGAAGCGTCCACCTTCCTCATGTACGCGCCCAATCCCACCGCCATCCACGCCGCCCACAGCATCTATTTCCAGGCCCTGGGCGAACACGGCTTCGTCGGATTGTTGCTTTACTTGCTGCTGGGAGGGCTGACCTGGCGCTCGGCATCGTGGATCGTGCGCCACAGCCGTGGCAATGCCGAGCTGGCGTGGGCGGGCAACCTGGCCAGGATGATCCAGGCCAGCCTGGTGGGCTTCGGCGTGGGCGGCGCATTTCTCAGCCTGCTGTACTTCGACGTGCCGTATTACCTGATGGCGGTGGTGGTCGCCACCCGCGTGTGCGTGGCACAGCACCGCGACGCCGCCGTGGCGCCACCGGCATTGGTGCCGACACTGGAGGTGCAACGATGAGCGGCGACCTGTCGATCCTGATGTACCACCGGGTACTGGCGCAGACCGATCCGCTGCTGCCGGGCGCCCCTGACCAGGCGATGTTTGCCCGCCAAATGCGGCTGGTGCGGCGCTGGTTCCGGGTGCTGCCGCTGCCGCTCGCGCTCGACCTGCTGGCGCAGCAAAGGCTGCCCGCCCGTTCGCTTGCCATCACCTTCGACGACGGCTATGCCGACAACGCCGAACTGGCGCTACCGGTGCTGCGCAGTCTGGACCTGGCGGCCACGTTTTTTATCGCCAGCGCCAGCCTCGACGGCGGGCGCATGTGGAACGACGACGTCATTGCCTGCGTGCGGCAGGCGCCGCATGGCGTGCTCGATGGCGGCATTGCGGGGCTGGGACCGCTGCCGGTCCGCACGCCAGCACAGCGCTACCAGGCGCTGCAGCTGCTGCTGGCGGCGCTCAAGTACCGGCCGCATGCCGAGCGCCAGGCACTGGCCGCGCAACTGGCGCCACCTGAGGCGGCGGCACTGATGATGACGTCGGACCAGGTCCGCCTGCTGCACCGGCAGGGCATGACAATCGGCGGCCACACCCATAGCCACCCGATCCTGGCGTGCCTGGCCGAACGCGATGCGGAGCGCGAGATTGCCTACAACAAGTTGCTGCTGGAACGGTTGACCGGTGCCCCGGTCGAGCTGTTTGCCTACCCCAATGGCAAGTACGGCCCCGACTTCGATGACCGCCATGCGGCGCTGGTGCGCGCGCTGGGCTTTCGCGCGGCGCTCACCACCAATCCGGGCGTCACGCGGGCCGGCACCGACCGGTTCCGGTTGCCGCGCTACACGCCGTGGCAACCGGACCGCCCGCGTTTTCTGGCCGCCTTGCTACGCAACCGCTACCGCGACGTGCCGGCTGCCTAGAATGGGTCGAGCAACACCGAGGCGCTCGGCGCGGCCGGCACCAGCGGTCCTGCTGGCGCGCTGCAACCCTGGTGCAGGCGCAACCACTGTTCCAACATCATCAATACCCAGACCATGGTGCCGTGGTAGGCCGGATGCTGGTTTACCAGTCGCCCCGTCAGCGCATCGATGAAACTGGCGTGCACGATGCGGCGACGCTTGAGGTCGCTAAGGCTGTCGTACGCCAGCGCGCGCAGTGGCCCGTGCTCCTGCAGCCAGTGGCCGAACGGCAGGCCGAAACCGTGCTTGCGCTTGCGGACGATGGCGCGGGGCAGGTGGTCGCGCAGCGCCTGCTTGAAAAAGTACCGCAAGCGCGTGCCGCGCAGTTTCGCTTCCGGCGCCAGCTGGGCCGAGAAAGCCAGCATGGCGTCGCCCAGAAACGGGAACGCCACGTCCACGCCCGCCAGCGCGCAGGCCTGGCGCACCTTGGGCAAGTCGTTGTCGGCCAGCGTGTACCGCAGGTCGAGCGCCTGCATGCGATTGATCTGCGACTGCGCGCGCGCTTGCCGATAGCAGCTATCGAGGTCGGCCAGCGGCTGGCCGGGGTCTATGCGTGCCAGAAACTCCGGGGTCAGCATGTCGCCGGGACCGTAGCGCCGCAACAGGTTGTAGGTTTCCAGCCGCGCCGGCATATCGACCAGCGCCTGGTCGATATAGCTGCGCGCCTTGCGCAGCGGCGCCACATCGATGGCGCCGAGCGCGCCGAACAGCAGTGGCTCCAGCACCAGCTGGCGCAGCGTCGACGGTACGCGCCCGTAGCGCGCGAACGCCGCCTGGCGCGCGTAACGCTCGTTACCGCCAAACAGCTCGTCGCCGCCATCGCCGGCCAAGAGCCGGGTCACGCCATCGGCAGCCGCAAGCCGGGCGCAGTAGTAGGCGGGCACTACCGAAGAATTGCCAAACGGCTGGTCGCAGGCGGCCGCAAGACGCGGGATTGCCGCCACCACGTCGTCCGCTGTCACGTAATACTCGTGGTGCGCGGTATTAAAATGCCGTGCCGCCAGGCGCGCATAGCGCATTTCATCGTAGCCCGGCACGTCGAAACCGATCGAATACGTCCCCGGCTGCGTATCGGTGTTCTGCGCCAGTATGCCTGCCAGCGTGGAGCTGTCGGTGCCGCCACTGAGAAAAGCCCCCACCTTATCGCTGGAAGAAGCTGGCGCGGCCGCTTGCCGTACCGCCGCGTCGAGCATGCCACGAAAGCTGTGCTTGAGCGCGGCAAACGGTGTCCGGTGTTGTTCGTCGAAATCGAGCGTCCAGTAGCTGGCGCGCGTGAGCTTGCCGTGCCGATAAAGCAGGTATTCGCCCGGCAGCAGCCGCGCTTGCTGTTGGTACACCGTGCAGGGTGCCGGGATCATGTGGAAATACAGGTACTGGAACAGCGCTTGCGGATCCAGCTCGTGCGCCGCGTCCGGGTGCGCCTGCAGCGCTGCCGACGACGATCCGAACACCAATCCATGCGGCGTGCGCTGGTACAGCAACGGCAGCGAGCCGCAGCGGTCCACCGCCAGGCACACCTGCCCTGCCAGGCTATCGACCACGGCCAGCGCGAAAGCGCCCGACAAGGCACGGCACGCCTGTGCCCCGCGCGCCAGCCACAACTGCGCGAACCGTGCGGCCACCGGCTCGCCGTCGGCATGGGCCTTGTCGTCGAGCTGTGGCGTACCGCACAGCGCCACCAGCAAGCCATCGCGCCGGTGCAGGTGGATGCCGCCCGCCGGCGCCGCCACCGCCACGCCGCTGGCGCCGTAACATGCCGTGTGCGGCGACCAGGTTTTACCGCATGCGAGGGACGCAGCCATCGCCTGCAAGATGGCAGCCGGCGGGCGCGTGGCAGCATCCTGCAAGCGTCCGTAAAAGCCGCACAGGGCGCTCATACCAGTACCTCGAGCGGCAGCGGGTGGCCGAGAAACGCGGTGGGACTGGCAGTCAAGCCGTAAGCACCGGACTGGAACACCACCACCAGGTCGCCGGGCTCGGCGCGCGCCAGGTCCATGCGGTCGGCCAGCAAGTCGAGCGGCGTGCACAGCGGGCCTACCACCGTGACGGTTTCGCGGGCGTCGCCGGCCACCCGGTTGCCGATCGCCACCGGGAAGTTTTTGCGCAGCACCTGGCCGAAGTTGCCGGACGCGGCCAGGTGATGATGGAGGCCGCCATCGGTAATCAGGAATACCTGGCCGTGCGACTGCTTGCGCTCGATCACGCGGCACACGTATATGCCGGCCTCGGCCACCAGGTACCGGCCCAGTTCCAGCACCAGCTGTGTCTGCGGCCACTCGCCGCGCAGCAGTTCGACCAGCGGATGCAGGCCCTGCGCCACCGCGTGCAGGTCCAGTGCCCGTTCGCCGGGAAAATAGGGTACGCCGAAGCCGCCGCCGATGTTCAGCAGGCGTACCGGGGCCGGTGCGTACTCGCCCAGCTCCAGGCCCAGCAGCACACAGGCACGCTGTGCCTCGCTGATGGCCGCTGCCGACAGGTTCTGCGCACCGCAGAACAAGTGAAAACCGTGAAATTCGAGGCCGAGGCGCGCCATGCGCCGCAACATGGCCGGTACCCGCTCGGCATCGACACCGAACTGGCGCGCGCCGCCCGCCATCTTCACGCCCGCCTGCTTCAGTTCGAAGTCGGGATTGACACGCACGGCCACCCGGGGCGTCATGCCCAGCAGATCGCCGACCGCCACCACCCGGTTCATCTCATCCTCGGATTCGAGATGGAGCAGTACGCCGGCCGCCACCGCGCTGCGCAACTCGGCGCTGCGCTTGCCCGGACCGGCAAAGCTGATGTTGCCCGGGGCCATGCCGGTATCGAGCGCCACCTTCATTTCGCCGGCCGAAGCGACATCGAAGCCATCCACCAGACCCGCCAGGAGCTGGGCCACGGCGGGCATCGGGTTGGCCTTGAGCGCGTAATGGAGCTGCACTGCGGACGGCAATTCGCTGCGCAGCTGCGCCACCCGCGTGGCAATATGGCTGCGTTCGTACGCGTAGAACGGCGTGCGGCCCACGCGCTCGGCCAGCCGCGCCAGCGCAATGCCGCCGATTTGCAGGCTGTCGTCCTGCACGGGAAACTGCCCTTGCGGGGCATGCTCAACCGGGGCCGGCGATTTGTCGTGCGGGCCGCCCATCACGACACCACCGGCTCGTTGCCGGCTGCCAGTTCAGCGGCCAGTTGCACCCGGTCGAGCTTGCCGTTCGGATTGCGCGGCAACGGCGCCGCGCGCAGCTCGATCGACAGCGGCACCATGTAGGCAGGCAGCGCGCGCCTGCAGGCGGCCAGCAGTGCCGCTTCGTCGGTCGCCGAGCCGGCGCCGGCATACGCGACCAGCGCAATCGATTGCCCCAGCAGCTGGTGCGGCATGCCGATCGCCGCCGCCTCGATGACCAGCTGCGTGTCGTACACGACTTCCTCCACCTCGCCGGGACTGACGCGGTAGCCGGACGTCTTGATCATGTCGTCGCTGCGGCCGATAAAATACAGGAAGCCTTCGTCGTCGGTACGCACGGTGTCGCCCGACCAGACGGCCATTTCCGTCAGCGGCAGGCCGCCGGTCGGGTCGCGCAGCGGGCGGAAGCGCTGCGCCGTGCGTTCGGGATCGTTCCAGTAGCCGAGCGATACCAGTGCGCCACGGTGCACCAGTTCGCCTGGCTCGTGGGGGCCGCACGGCGTGCCATCGGGGCGCAGCACGAGGATTTCCGCGTTCGGGATCGCCTTGCCGATCGAGTCGGGCCGGCGGGAGAGCTGCTCGGGCGGCAGGTAGGTGGAACGAAACGCCTCGGTCAGGCCGTACATCAGGAACACTTCGGTGCGTGGCAGTGCCGCCTGCAATGCGCGCAAGGTACTGCGCTGCATGGCGCCGCCCGAATTGGTTACATAGCGCAGGCTGCGCGCATTGCCCCAGTTGAGCGACGCCAGCTGGATCCACAACGGCGGCACGGCCGCGAGCCCGGTAATGCGCTCCCGCGCCACCGTCTCCACCACGTCGCGCAGCAGCAGGTGGTTGAGCAGCACCGCGCAGGCACCGACGGCAAACGCCGTTGTCAACTGGCTCAGGCCATAATCAAAGCTGAGCGGCAGCACGCACAGGATGCGGTCCTCGGGCACATTACCCAGGTAGGCCGAGACGCTGCGCGCGCCCGCCACCAGGTTGCGGTGCGACAGTACCACGCCCTTGGGTCGCCCCGTGCTGCCTGACGTGTACAGGATGGCCGCCATGTCGGCGTCGATGCACGGATGCGGCGTGCGCGGGGTGGACGCCAGCATCGCCGCCTGCCACGCCAGCAACCGCACGCCCGGCACCGGCGGCAGGCCATCGAGCGCGCCGGTCACCACGATCGTGTGCAGATCGGGGCACTGGGCGAGCGCCAGGTGCAGGCCCGCCAGGCGTTCGGGCGACGTCACCAGGACCCGCACGTTGCAGTCGCACAGGATGTGCACCACTTGCGCCGGCCGCAGCACGGGATTGACAGGCACAAACACGGCGCCGGCCGCCGCTGCGCCAAACATCGCCACCACGGCTTCGTCGCGCTTTTCCAGGTAGACGGCCAGCCGCTCGCTGCGACCCAGCCCTGCGCACAGCCAGGCGTCGGCAGCCACCCGCACCTGGCTGGCCAGCGCATCGTAAGTGAGGGCGGCGCCATCGTGCACCAGCGCCTGGCGCTGCGGCAGGCGCTGTGCCGACCGATAGATCAGATCATGGACTAGCTGCGTCATGGCGGGGGATCCTGTCGAGGGGGAAGTCCTCTATCATTGAAATATTTCGCCAGCCCCTTGTTGACGCGGATCAAATGCCCAGTCCGCTTGTTCCCGCGCAAACCGCACCCCGCGCGGCCATAGTCTAATCGCGGTTTCCCCACCGGCTGCATACCATGGCACACGGGCTGCGACACACTCTCGGGCAACTGGGCTGGCGCGACGCCGCGCTGTACTGGCTGGCGCGCGCGCTGGCCCGGTCCACCGGCGGCCACTGGCGCCTGCACCGCTACCATTTCATCGCCCAGTACGTGGGCGCCACGCCGTTGCACGGCGCCCGTGGCCGCGATATCGACATTGTTCCGCACAACCCGCAGGCGCTGCCACCGGCCGATTATCCGCGGCCGGCCGCGGTGGTCGCTGCGCGGCTGGGGCAAGGCGCGCGCAGCCTGCAGGCCTGGCGCCACGGCCGCCTGGCTGGTTTCCTGTGGCTCATAGACAGCGCGTACCAGGAGGACGAGGTGCGCGCGCGGTTTCAACTGGCATCGCCGCAGTCGGCCTGGGATTTCGACGTGTGGGTCGCACCGGACCAGCGCCTGGGCATGGCATTCTCCCGCCTGTGGGAAGCCGCACGGGTGCAACTGCGCGAGCGCGGCGTGCGCTGGACGTGCAGCCGCATTTCCGCTTTCAATCCGGCGTCGATGCGGGCCCACGCCGCCATCGGCGTGGTGCCGCTCGGCGCCGCACTGTTCGTGTGCTGCGGCCGGTGGCAATGGACGTTTACCAGCATGGCGCCACGCTTTCACTGGTCGCGCGCACCGTCCTCGTATCCGGTGCTGACATTCGACACGCACGCGCTGCCGGTCCCCATCAAGGAGCCATCATGAATCTCGAAGACCAGGTGTGCCACATCCTGCGTACCACGCTCGGCCTGGGGCAACTGCCGCTCGCCACCGGCACCGCGCTGCTGGGCAGTCTGCCGCAACTCGACTCGATGGCAGTGGTGAGTTTGTTGACCGCATTGGAGGAGCACTTCGGCATCGCCATTCTCGACGACGACATCAGCGCGCGGCATTTCGCCACCGTGGGCACGCTCACCGGGTTCGTGCAGGGCAAACTGCCATGACCATGCTGCCGTTCTTCCTGGCGGCGGGTACCGGCGAGCGTTTTTGCCTTCACCATGCCGCAGACTGCGCCGTCCCCGAGCGCGGCGCCATCGTCTATGTTCCGCCGTTTGCCGAAGAAATGAATAAGAGCCGGCGCATGGCGGCGCTGCAGGCGCGCGCCTTCGCCCAGGCAGGCTTCCAGGTACTGCAAATCGACCTGCATGGCTGCGGCGACAGCAGCGGCGACTTTGGCGACGCCCGCTGGCCCGCCTGGTGCGACGACGTGGCGCTGGCGTCAGGTTGGCTGCGCCAGCGCTGTCCGGGGCCCTTGTACCTGTGGGGCCTGCGCCTGGGCGCACTGCTAGCGCTCGATTGCGCAGGACGGCAGCAACCGGATGGCTTGATCCTGTGGCAGCCGGTGTTGAGCGGGCGCGCCCACCTGCACCAGTTATCCCGCCTGCAAAGCGCCGCACGCCTGTTCGGCGCTGCCGACGCGGTGGACAACGAGATCGGTGGCTACACCATCGATCCAGCGCTGGCGGCGGCCATCGGCCGGCAGCAACCGGCATCGCTGCCCCCACCCTGTCCGGTCCACTGGCTGGAGCTGGCGTCCCCCTTGGCACAAGGATCGCCTGCGCTGCAGGCAGCATCGCAACTGGTGGTCGACCGCTGGCGCGCCACCGGCGCCATGGTTCATGCGCAGGCCGTGCACGACGCCCCCTTCTGGAACAGCACCGAAATTGGCGAGGCGCCGGCGCTGCTGGCCGCCACGCTGGCCGCCATCACGGCGCGCGCAGCAACACCTGCAGCATGAACACCACCGAACACGGGGTGCGCTTCACCTGCGGCGGCCAGTCGCTGATCGGCGTGCTGCACCGCCCGGCGCACGGTGCGGTGCGCGGCGTACTGATAGTCACGGGCGGACCGCAATACCGTGCCGGCAGCCACCGCCAGTTCGTGCTGCTGGGCCGCCACCTGGCGCAGTCAGGCATTGCGGCAATGCGGTTCGATTACCGCGGCATGGGCGACAGCGAAGGTGATGCGCGCACGTTCGACCATGTTGACGAAGATCTGCAGGCGGCACTGCGAGCATTCTTCGACGCGGTACCCACGCTGCGCGAGATAGTCCTGTGGGGCTTGTGCGACGGTGCCACCGCCGCCGCCCTGTACGCGCCGCAGGATGCGCGTATCGCCGGACTGGTGCTGCTCAACCCGTGGGTGCGCACCGAAGCCGGGCTGGCGCGCGCCACGCTGCGCCATTACTATCTGGCGCGGCTGGTGTCCCCCGATTTCTGGCGCAAACTGGCGGCAGGTGCGGTCGACCGCCGCGGTGCACTGGCAGCGGTGCGGCGGGCAGCCAAAGCCGCACTGTCCATGCCGAGGATTGAAGCTGCCAGCGGTATCGCCACAGCGGGCAACGCCGGCGATCTGCCCACGCGCCTGCATCGCGCACTCACGCGTTTCCCGGGCCCGGTGCTGATCATGCTCAGCGGCGCCGATCTGGGCGCCCGCGAATTCGGCGCCTTGGTCGCCCGCCATGCGCATTGGCGCCGGCTGATGGCCCGCAGCCGCATCACGCGCGCCGCCATCGCTGGCGCCAACCACACTTGCGCACGCAAGGTATGGCGCGACCAGGTGGCCGATCTGACGACAGGATGGATCTCGTCATGGTAAAGCGGGTGCTGATGATCGCCTTTCATTATCCGCCGCTGCAGGGCGGCAGCGGCATCCTGCGCACGCACGCGTTCTCGCGAACGCTGGCGCAGCACGGGTGGGAGCCGCTGGTGTTGACGGTAACGCCCGGCGCCCACGCCAGCAAGGTGAGCGGTGAAATGAGCGGCGAAGGGAGCGGCGAAATGAGCGGCGACGGCGCAGACTGCTGTCTCGTGCATCGCTGCCCGGCGCTCGATGCCGGCCGCCACCTGGCCATCCATGGCCGCTACCCGGCGCTGCTGGCGCTGCCCGATCGCTGGGTGTCGTGGACCGTGAGCGCCATACCGGCAGGCCTGCGCCTGATTCGCCGCCATCGGCCGGACCTGATCTGGTCCACGTACCCGATCGCCACGGCGCACTTGGTGGCGCTGGGGTTGCACCGGCTCACCGGTGTGCCGTGGATTGCGGACCAGCGCGATCCGATGCTCGACACCGGCTATCCGCCCGATGCGCGGCGTGCCTGCCTGCACCGGTGGATCGAGCGGCAAGCGATGCAACGGTGCGCTGCCGTGGTGTGCACGACGCCCGGCGCCATGCGCGCGCTGCGTGCGCGTCATCCCGGCGCGGGTGGCCGGGTACGACTGATCGAAAACGGTTACGACGAAACCGCGTTCAGGGTGGCCGAGCAAAGCGCGCCGCCAGTTGCCGCTGGCAGCCGGCCGTTCCGGCTCCTGCACAGCGGCGTGATCTATCCGTCGGAGCGTGATCCGGCGCCGTTGTTTGCCGCGTTGGCCATGCTGCAAGTCCGGGGCGACATCGACCCCGCGAGTTTTCAGCTGGTGCTGCGCGCCAGCGGCCACGACGCTTACCTGCGCACCCTGATCGGCCGGCATGCGGCACTGGCGCCCATGGTGGAACTGGCGCCGCCGCTGCCTTACCGCGAGGCCTTGCGCGACATGCTCGATACCGATGGCCTGCTGCTGCTGCAGGCAGCCAACTGCAACGCCCAGATTCCTGCCAAGCTGTACGAATACTTGCGTGCCAGGCGCCCGTTGCTGGCGCTCACCGATCCTGGCGGCGACACCGCCGTCGCACTACGCACGGCCGGCATCGACACCATCGCCCGGCTCGACCAGCCGGTCGCCATTGCCGATGGCCTGCGGCGCTTTCTTTATCTGGCCCGCCAGGGGCAGGCGCCACTGGCGTCCGACGCCACCGTCGCACGCCATGGCCGCAGCGCACGCACGCGGGAACTTGCCGCATTGTTCGACACCATCCACCGCAAGGAGCTGCCATGAACATGCATCGTCCACGCCGCATCTGCCGCCAGCTAACTGCCACGGCCATCGCTGCGTGGGTTGCCGCCACCGTCGCGCCGGCCCTGGCGGCGGCCCAGGCATTAACTGCCGCCACGCTCACCCCGTGCGACGACTACGTGCCGCACAAGCCGGGCGGCGATTATACCGATCCCACCGACCGCGCAGGCCTGGCGGTAGTCGAGCAATTCCACTTCACGCCTGCCGTCGAGGGTTTACTGCGCGGCGCCTCGGGACCGTTGGGAGGCGATATCGGCTACACGCTCGACCACTTTCCCAATCATCACCGCGCACTAGCCGCCATGATGAAACTGGCGCTGCGCGACAAGAACCGCAAACCACACGGCGCCCGTTACACCATCGACTGCTACTTCGAGCGGGCCACGCGCTTTCGTCCGGCCGACGCCAGGGTGCGTACGCTGTACGGCAGTTACCTGCTAGCCGTGGGCCAACCCGATGCTGCGGTCGATCAGCTCGAGCGTGCCGCCACCCTCGAGCCGTCCAATCCCACCGCCCACTACAATCTCGGACTGCTGTATGTGCAAAAAAAACAGTACGACAAGGCGCGCGCCAGCGCCCACAAGGCATATGGGATGGGGTTTCCGCTGCCGGGTCTGAAGAACAAGCTGGTAGCCGCCGGCCAGTGGCAGGAGCAAGAGCAGGATTAGCGGATGACCAAATCACTTCAGACCATGGTGGTTCATCAAGTCATACAAGGTGGGCCGGCTGACGCCGAGCAGCTCCGCCGCCTTGGCGATATTGCCGTCCACCCGGGCCAGCGACTTGATTATCACCCGGTACTCTGCCGCGTCGCGGGCCTGGCGCAGACCCAGGTTTTCTTCTTCGGCCAATGGCGCAGGCAGGCCGAGATCCGACGGTGAGATTTGCGCGCCCTCGGCCATGACCACGGCGCGGCGAATGCAGTTTTCCAGTTCGCGCACATTGCCCGGCCATGCATGCGCTTCCAGCGCCGCAATTGCATCCGCGCCGAGCGCCAGTACTGGGCGCGCTTCGCTGGCGCAAAATTTATGCTTGAAGTGATGCGCCAGCAGGACGGCGTCGCCCGCGCGGTCGCGCAATGGCGGGATCGCCAGCACGATCTCGCCGAGCCGGTAGTACAGGTCTTCGCGGAACCGTCCCACCTTGGCCAACGCCTTCAAATCCTGGTGGGTAGCGGATACGATGCGCACGTCGACCTGGATCTCCTGGCGCCCACCCACGCGCTCGATCACCCGCTCCTGCAGGAAGCGTAACAGTTTCGCTTGCAGCGGCAGCGCCATATCGCCGATCTCGTCGAGGAAAAACGTGCCGCCGTGCGCCAGTTCCAGCTTGCCGATGTTCTGCCGCTGGGCGCCGGTAAAAGCGCCCTTCTCGTGACCGAACAATTCGCTCTCCAGCAGGTGCTCCGGAATTGCCGCGCAGTTGATGGCCACGAAGCGCTTGTCGCGACGTCCGCTCAGGCCATGCAGTCCGCGCGCCACCAGTTCCTTGCCGCTGCCCGACGCGCCAAGCAGCATTACGGTGGCCGATGATGGCGCGATCTTTTCCACGTTGCGGCACAGTGCCAGCATGGCCGGATCGCGCGTGATGATGCCGGACAGCGGCGAGTCAGCCTGGATTTGCATCATGCGGCGGTTTTCCTGCTGCATCGCGTGCAAATAGAAGGCGCGCGCAATCACCAGCGCCAGGGTGTCGGTGTCGAGCGGCTTTTGATGGAAATCGTAGGCCCCGGCCGCAATCGCATTGAGCGCGTTGGCCCGATCACGATTGCCGGACAAAATGATTACCTTCAGATCGGGCGCCACCGCCAGCATCTGCCGTAGCAACGCCAGGCCTTCGCTGGCGCCGTCGGCGTCGGGCGGCAGCCCCAGATCCATGGTGGCCACGGCCGGCTGGTGACGGCGCAACTGCGCCATGGCCGATGCGCGATCGTGGGCAACGACCACCTCATAGTCGTCCAGCGCCCAGCGCAATTGCTGCTGCAAGCCGGCGTCGTCCTCGATAACCAGCAGTTTTGGTTTGGCCATGGCGTTATCCTATGGTTGTGCGGCTGCCCGCTCGTGCAAGGCATGGCACGGCGCGACCGCGAGCGGCAGCGTGATGGCAAAACAGGTACCCACGCCGGGGGTGCTGGCCACGTCCAGCCGGCCGCCCAGTTCCTGCAGGTACTCGCGACTTTCGAACACGCCGATCCCCATGCCCGCAGGCTTGGTCGAGTCGAATGGGTGAAACAGGCGCTCGCGTATGAACTCGGCTGACATGCCGTGGCCGGTATCGCATACCTCGATACGGGCGGCGTCCTGGTGGCGCTGCAGTCGTACCGTGACCGTCCCATCGTCGGGCGTAGCTTCGACGGCATTGAGTACCAGGTGGCCCAGCACCCGTGCCAGACGCTCTGGCTGCGCCACGACCGTCACCCCAGCCGGCGCTGGTTCCAGCTGTGGCTGCGGCGTCCGGCTGGCGTAGCCCCCCACCTCCCGCGCCAGCAACATGCCAAGGTCCAGCAGCACCGCCCGCTCGGGCAACCGGTCCGCTGGTGCCGTGTGCAGCTTGCGCAGCAATTCCTGCATCTTGGTCAGCGCATGGCGCGACGTGGCCAGCATATCGTCCTGGAACTGCGGGTTGTGCCGGTGCCGTTCCGCGTTCGACAGCAGCAAGCCTAATTGCGTTGCCAGGTTTTTCAGGTCGTGGGCAACAAAGGCCGACATCCGGTTGAATGACTCGAACTGGCGCGCCACAGCCAGGCCGTCTGCCGACTGCCGATGCGCCAGCACGGTGGCGGCCTGCCGGCCCGCCACGCGCAGCATGTCGCGCACTTCCCAGTCCACCGCCAGCCCGGTACGCGGATATGCCAGGCCCACAAAGCCGAACAGGCGGGCGTCAAGCAATAGCGGCGTGACCAGCCACAAACGGCTGTCGGTCAGCCAGTGCGGCACCGGCTGGCCACCGTGACGCTCCGGGTGGCGCTGCCAGGCAGCCGGTTCGATTAGCCAGTGCCGTGCTTCCATCAGCTGACACAGCGCATCGGCGGCAGGCAGCCGCGCATCCGGCACGGCCATGTTCCAGGCGGCCACCGGCTGGAACATACCATCGCCCTGGCGCAACCACAGCGCGCCGCCGGGGCTTTCCACCAGCCCGGCCAGCGCTTCGATGATCCGCTCGTGAAGCGGACCACCGGCGGCGCCCAGTCCCTCGGTAAACCGCTGCCACTCTTCGCGGTAGTCATACCTGCCCCGGTAAAAATGCTTGCCGATCCAGAGTTTCAAGCGCGCGCGTACTGCCCCCGAAAACAGTACTGCTGCCAGCAGCAGCGCGGCCCCGCACAGGCACGCCACCTGCATCACCGGCCCCCACAGGCCGCCCACGTAGCGCAGGTACCACCCGCTGGCGGCCATCGCCAGCAGGTATCCGCCGGCCCCCAGCAACGCCACCGAGTGGAACATCATCTGCCGCGACAGTTGAAGCCGCTGGTTCCAGGCCGGCTTGCGCGCCAGCGCCGCGGCCAGCAATGGCGCACTGAGCGCGTTGACCACGCCTCGCGCCGTTACGATATCGTCGTGGATACGCTGGAACAGCAAGGCATCGGCAAACAGGTAGAAATCGTACGCGAACAGTGCCCCGATGCCGAGGCAAGCGAGCTTGATGCCCCAGCGCGCGCCCGACGGCGCTGCGCGATACAGCTGCTCCACCAGCAGCATGCCGACCACCGCTGCCGCCAGCCGCAGCATCGAAAGTATCCCGACACCCGGCCAAGGCATCACACCGGCAGCGCATTGCAGCAGCGCCGCCAGTGCCAGCGCGCCCATCCAGCGGCGGCGACCCACGCCGTCGCTGCCCAGGTATGCCAGCAGCTGCAACCATGCCGTCGTGCGCACCGTCTCAGCCGCATCGAGCCACCAGGCATGGGAGGGATGGGTGGCGTCGGGCCAGGTCGCGGACCAGGCAACCAGTGCGGCCCACAAACCGGTCACCAGGGCCGCCCACGCAATGTGGGTGGCAGGCGGCGCACCGCGCCGGCGCAATGCGTAGGCGGCAAGCACCGCGAACGCCAGGGCCGCCAGGGTGTAACTGGCCATGGCGACGAGTTGCGGTTGCGACCAGCCGTCGTGGCGCAACCAGTCGCGCGCCATCAGCGCCCCTTGCCGAGCAACACGACCTGCACCGTGTCGACCAGGATCAGCACATCGAGAAACAGGCTGTTGTTCTTCACGTAATACAGGTCGTATTGCAGCTTGCGCAACGCGTCGTCCACCGAAGCGCCGTAGCTGTAACGCACCTGCGCCAGGCCCGTGATGCCAGGCTTGATCCCGTGCCGCACGTTGTAGTAGGCGATCTCGCGGCCCAGTTGCTCGACGAAATAACTGCGCTCCGGACGCGGCCCGACAAAGCTCATCTCGCCCTTGAACACGTTGAGCATTTGCGGCAGCTCGTCGATGCGCAGCTTGCGCAGCCAATGCCCCACGCGTGTCACACGCGGATCGTTGTGCGCGGCCCAGGTGGGGGTGCCATCGCGCTCGGCGTCGCTGCGCATGCTGCGAAACTTCAGCATCCGGAACAGGCGGTTGTCGCGCCCCACCCGCTCCTGCTGATAAAACACCGGACCGCCGTCCTCGAGGCGGATCGCCAGCGCGGCCAGCAACATCAACGGCAAGGCAGCGACGCCGATCGCCGCGCTGGCGGCCAGGTCGAAGCCGCGCTTGACGGCAGCGCGATACAGGCTCTGATCGAAGCCGCCGCCGAAAATCAGGTAGCTCGGTTGCAGCGAATCGACCCGGATCTGACAGGCCTCGCGCTCGAAGAACGTCGCGGCGTCGGTTACCTGCACGCCGCCCACCGCGCATTCGAGCAGCTGGCGCACCGGAAACGCGCCGTTGCGCCGGTCGGAGATCGAAACGATGATTTCGTCCGCCGCGTAGCGCCGTGCCAGTGACAGCAACGACAATTCCGCCGGCAGCACCAGTGCTGCCGGCACGCACCGCGTCTCGCCGTCCACCGGGACGCAACCGACCACGCGAAAGCGGTGGAAGCCCCCCGCGCCGCCGGCCAGGTCCAGGCATTCGCGCGCGGTGGCGCCGTCGCCCACGATCATCAGGCGCCGTTCCAGCATGCGCGAGCCGGCCGACGTAAAGACCACCAGCCGCGCCAGCAGCACGGCGCCGCCGCCCAGCGCGAATACCATGGTGCCCAGTCGCCCCAGCTGCGACGTGGGCAGCAGCACGGCCAGCAGGCTGAAAAGACCGAACCCCAGCAGGAACGACGGCAGGATGCGGCGCAGGGTATTGGCGATATCTTCGCGCGCCTGCTGGTGCTGGTACATGCCCAGCGCGCCCATGGAAAACACCAGCACCAGTGCGAAGGCGGCGGCGGGCAGGTACAGGCTGTCGGGCATCGATTGCTGCCCGGGCAACCAGAGCGGCACGCTGGCCAGTGCTGCCGTCGTCAGCAACAGCACTTCCATCAGCAGCAGCAGGAAGGCCATTTTCGACACATAGTGGTGGAAGATACGGATCACGATGGGACTCCCTGCGGGGCGAAAACGCGGAAGTTCTCATGATGGCAAGCTCAGGTCCTACCGCCTTGAGACGTCACAACGGCCAGCCACAGCCGTGCGGACGCGGTCTCAAAACCTGTATAAAACGCAGGGGTATATGACTAAAATATGACAAATCGTCTATAGTCATGGTTCCCTACTGCATCCAGCCATGTAAACCATGAAATTTGATGTTGCAATCGTCGGCAGCGGACTGGCCGGCCTCTCGGTCGCCCTGCATCTGGCCGAAACCCGTACTGTCGCCATTATCTCCAAGCGCGCCCTCAAAGATGGCGCCAGCAACTGGGCCCAGGGCGGTATCGCAGCCGTGCTCGACTCCGGCGACAGCCACACCCAGCACATCGACGACACCCTGGTGGCCGGCGGCGGCCTGTGCGACGAAAGCGCCACGCGCTTTATCGTCGAACATGGCCGCGAGGCGATCGAATGGCTGATTGCCCAGGGCGTGCCATTCACCCGCGACGCCAGCGCCGAACTGGGCTTCCATCTTACGCGTGAAGGTGGGCACAGCCAGCGCCGCATCATCCACGCCGCCGACGCCACCGGCCACGCGGTGCAGGTGACGCTGGAAGAAAAAGTACGCGCCCATCCGAACATCTCGCTGTTCGAACACCACTGCGCAATCGACCTGATCACGTCCGACAAGCTCGACTCGCAAGCGGGCCGCCACTCGCAACCGAAATGCCACGGACTGTACGTGCAGGACGAGCAAACGGGCCAGGTGCACACGTTCGCCGCCGAGCACACGGTGCTGGCCACGGGCGGCGCCGGCAAGGTGTACCTGTACACCACCAATCCGGATACCGCCAGCGGGGACGGCATCGCCATGGCCTGGCGCGCGGGGTGCCGCATCTCGAACATGGAATTCATCCAGTTCCACCCCACCTGCCTGTACCACCCGTACGCGAAATCGTTCCTGATCACGGAGGCAATCCGCGGCGAAGGCGGTTTGCTGAAATTGCCGCCGGAAGCCGGCGCCGCCGCCGGCACCCGTTTCATGCTGGCCCACGACGACCGTGCCGAGCTGGCGCCGCGCGACGTGGTGGCGCGCGCCATCGACTTCGAAATCAAGAAGCGCGGCCTCGATTACGTCCACCTCGACATCAGCCACAAGCCGGCCGACTGGCTAATCGAACACTTCCCCACGATTTACGCGCGCTGCCTGGAACTCGGCATCGACATCACCAAAGAGCCGATCCCGATCGTGCCGGCTGCGCACTACACGTGCGGCGGCGTGGTGACCGACCTGTTCGGCCGCACCGACCTGCCCGGCCTGTACGCCGTGGGCGAAACCGCGTGCACCGGCCTGCACGGCGCCAACCGCCTGGCCAGCAATTCGCTGCTCGAATGCGTGGTGATCGGCAGCGCCTGCGCGCGCGATATCGCCGCCAAGGAAAAAGGCGAGATTCCCTATCTGCCGGACTGGGACGAAAGCCGCGTGACCGATGCCGACGAGGAAGTGGTGATCGCCCACAACTGGGACGAGCTGCGGCGCTTCATGTGGAATTACGTGGGCATCGTGCGCACCACCAAGCGCCTTGAACGCGCCCAGCACCGCATTGCGTTATTAAAAGAAGAAATCGACGAGTACTACCGCAACTTCCGCATCACCCACGACTTGCTCGAGCTGCGCAACCTGGTCGATGTGGCGAGCCTGATCGTCAACAGCGCGCTGCAGCGGCGCGAAAGCCGTGGCCTGCATTTCAGCCGCGACTACCCGGAAACCTTGCCCAAGGCGCTGCCGTCGATCCTGACGCCGCCGCACCGCCGCTAACGCTGCCATGGCCACCGTGCGCACCGCCGTCCACGCCGACATTCCGGCCATGGAGGCGCTGATCCGGCGTTCGGGCATCGACCTGAGCGCCGGCTTTTATACGCCCGAACAGGCGCGCGCCGTCACCGACCACGTGTTCGGCGTCGATACCCAGCTGGTGCAAGACCAGACGTATTTCGTGGTGGAAGACGATGGCGCGATGGTGGCGTGCGGCGGCTGGAGCAAACGCCGCACCCTGTTCGGCGCCGACCGCATGAAACAGGAAGCGGACCCGTTGCTGGACCCGGCCACGGATCCGGCCCGCATTCGCGCCTTTTTTGTCGATCCGACGGCCGCGCGCCGCGGTTACGGGCGCCTGCTGCTCACGTACTGCACCGAGGCCGCTGCTGCCGGTGGCTTCACCACGCTGGAACTGGCTGCCACCCTGCCCGGCGTGCCGCTCTACCTGGCCTGCGGCTTTGTCCGGACCGAGTTTTTCCACGTCGATCTGCCGGGCCCGGTGCAGGTACCGCTGGTACGGATGCGCAGGGACATCGGCCTCAAATAACTGTGGTGCCGCTTCCACGGCCGCAGTTATAGTCACGGAGGCAATGCTACAATCGGTTGTCGTCGGACATGCCCGGCTTACGCGGTCGGGCGAGCACCCCATGGGTAATTCACTCGTCA